>ENA-OPYT01000112-OPYT01000112.1-human-gut-metagenome-genome-assembly--contig:-NODE-112-length-24585-cov-3.621678_pt1 | contig 24585 bp, 31 predicted proteins | sample MGYA00242636_ERZ504480 | MGnify/ENA primary metagenome ERZ504480 (study PRJEB26092, sample SAMD00036228) | human gut metagenome | host: Homo sapiens | study: EMG produced TPA metagenomics assembly of...
GATTCGCCGTATTTAACGCCGGTGCCTTACCGCGGCAAGCGCAATAACCCGCTTTATACGGAACTTGTGGCGCAAAATGCGGCGCTGGTACGCGGAACAACTTTTGAAGCGCTGGCGGCGCAGACAACGAAAAACGTTAAAACGCTTTTTAATAAAATTAAATAATGCTGACGCGGCAGTCTGCTACTGCTGCGTCTTTTATTTACCATAAAGGTGCTTGTGCATAATACTTTTCGTAAAGAGTTGTTTGATATTAAACTAAAAGTACCTTTAAGGAAGATGGCTTGACATTATAAAAAAGGCTGTGATAAAATACCCCCGAATTAAGGAGGTAATATTATGCCTAAAAATGTTACAGTTTTCAGAAGAACCATTTTGATAGCCATAATGTTTGTAATTTTATTCAGTGGGCATACGCATCTTGGTTTGGCGGAAGCACCTGTTACCATTTTAAAGTTTGACGGTACGGAAAGAACCGTTACAACGGAACTTTCCGACCCGTGCGCTGTTTTTAAAGAAGCGGGCATTGCCGTAGGGCAGGCAGACCGTATTGAAGAAAAAACGAGCGGCCGCGGCAAAGTGCTGGTTCTAAAACGCGCCGTGCCGGTTATTGTTGTGCGCGGAGATTCGCAGCAGAAGTTTTTTACCAATAAAGACACTGTTGGCGAAGCGTTAAAGGAGTTAAACATCCGCTTTAACAAAAAACGCGTTTACCCTGCCGCAGATACTCCGGTTACTGCCAATGTGGAAATCCATATCCTTAACAAAGGTGATACTTTAAGCTCTGTTGAGGCCGATTCGGAAATTCCCGTAAAATACATTGATGACGAGAATATTCCTTACGGGCAGGAGCAGCTTGTGGAACAGGGCAAAGCCGGTAAGGTAAAAGTTGTCAAAAAAATCAGTGGTAAGCACGGGCAAAGCACCCAAAGAAGTGGAAATTGCCCGCGAAGTTCTGGCAGACCCCAAATATTCCGTTATCAGGCGCGGCATTGGCATGTCGGTGGAAACGCCGGAAGGCAGAAAAAAATACAGCCGCATCATTACTGCTGAAGCAAGCGCCTATACCGTACACTGCGGCACCGGCACAGGCCTTACATCCATCGGCCTTGTGGCTGCCCGCGGCATTGTTGCCGTTGACCCGCGTGTAATACCGTACTATACTAAAATGTATATCCCCGGTTACGGCATTGCCATTGCAGGCGATACCGGCGGCGCTATCCGCGGCAACCGTGTGGATTTGTTTATGGACAGTTATGAGGAAGCAATTAACTGGGGCCGCCGTAATGTTGAAGTTTATATTTTAGAGGACTAATAAGTGCTGAAAGAAGTTATTGTAGTAGAAGGAAAAAGTGATACCGCGGCAATCAGGCGCGCGCTGGAAGCCGACACGATAGAAACGGGCGGCTTTACGCTGGCAGCGTCTACCCTGCGCAAAATTGAAGCAGCGTATAAAAAGCGCGGCATTATCATACTTACTGACCCTGACGGAGCAGGCAACCGCATACGCCGCTTTTTAACGGAGCGTTTTCCGGAGGCAGGGCAGGCTTTTATACCGCGCATTGATGCAACCGCTAACGGCGATGTCGGGGTGGAACAGGCAAGCCCCAAAGCTATTTTAGCGGCGCTGGGCAAAGTGCGCCATCATGAATTTACGCCGCAGAAAGAATTTACAGAGCGTGACTTAATGATAAACGGGCTCAGCGGCGGCAGCATGGCAAGCGCAAGGCGCGATAAGCTGGCTGCGCTTTTGGGCGTCGGTTACGGCAATGCCAAATGCTTTTTGCAAAGGCTTAACACCTATGGCGTAACGCGCGAAGAATTTAAATCCGCACTGGCGGAAATTGGAGAAGTTGAATGAAGAAACCTGTAATTGCAACACCGGAAGTTACTAACTATATATTGCGCAGGTTTAACCTGCATGCCGATAAAAAGCTCGGGCAGAATTTTTTGATTGATGAAGACATTGTGCGCCGCATTGCCGCTGCCGCAGAACTTGCGCCCGGCGAACAGGTGCTTGAAGTAGGGCCCGGCATTGGCACACTGACGCAGGCCCTGGCAGAAACCGGCGCGGACGTAACCGCTGTTGAACTGGACAAACGCCTTTTGCCGGTGCTCGAAAAAACGCTGGAAGGCTACGAGAATGTGCGCGTTATTAATGCCGACGTGCTTGAACTTGACGTTAACAGCGCCATGGGCGGCAAAACCTTTAAGGTTGCAGCCAATTTGCCTTATTACATTACTACGCCGATAATTTTTGCGCTGCTTGAAAAGAAGCTGCCGCTTGAACGCATGGTAATTATGGTGCAGAAGGAAGTTGCCGAACGCATAACAGCAGCGCCGGGCGGAAAAGATTACGGCGCACTTTCGGTTGCCATGCAGTATTACACAGAGCCGGAAATTGCCTTTATCGTGCCGCCGTCAAGTTTTATTCCGCGCCCGAGCGTGGACAGCGCCGTTGTGGTGTGCAAAAACCGCACCGTGCCGCCGGTGGAAATTTGTGATGAAAAACTGTTTTTCCGGGTGGTAAAGGCAGCGTTTTCGCTGCGCCGCAAAATGTTAAGCAATGCGCTGAAGAACATGGGCATTACCTCGCAGCAGGCACAGGAATGGCTGAACCTTGCGGGCATTGACCCCAAACGCCGCGGCGAAACGCTTTCGCTGCAGGATTTTGCAAACTTAACCAATACCTTTGAAAAGATAAAATAGCAATATAAGTTCAGCAGGCTTAAAAGGCCTGCTTATTTTTTTTGCAAATTTTTGGGTTAGTTATTGACAACCGCATAAAAAAAGAGTATAGTGTTCTTAAACAGGAACAATATACAAGGGGCTGAATGAGGGGAATGGAAATCGTAGAACGCTTAATGCACTTTAACCTTACACGCCAGGAGGCAACATTATACCTGTTGCTGGTAAAAGCCGGACGCCTTACAGGCTATGAAGCGGCCAAGCAGACAGGCATATCGCGCTCCAATACCTATACGGCACTGGCCGGGCTGGTGGAAAAGGGCGCCGCCTATATAATGGAAGAAGGCAAAGTGACGCGTTATACGCCGGTTGCACCGGAGGAGTTCTGCAATAATAAAATCCGCCGTCTGGCGGAAATGCGCGACGCGCTTATAAAAGAACTGCCCGGTGTAAAAAACGAAGCCGAAGGTTATATAACCATTAAAGGCAACGCAGAAATTATCAGCAAGCTGCAAAACACCGTACTTAATGCCAAAGCGCGCATTTATGTATCGGCAAATGCCGCCGTAATGGAACTTTTGCGTACTGAACTTGAAGACGCGCTTGGCCGCGGCTTAAAGGTAGTGGTTATTACCGGCAGCGATTTCCTGCTTCCGGGGGCAATTTGCTACAACACCTTTAAACAGACAGGGCAGATAAGGCTGATAGCCGATTCGCAGACGGTGCTGACCGGTGATTTGGATGAGGGGGCAAATTCAACCTGTTTATATTCCTGTAAGCGTAACCTGGTGGATTTGTTTAAGGACGCGCTTAAAAATGAAATTAAACTGATTGAATTGCAGAAAGGTTGAGATTAATGTCTGAAAAAATTCCGTTTGTTACCAAAGAACAACTTGAAGATATTGCATCACGTTATGCAACGCCGTTTTATTTATATGACGAAAAAGGCATCCGCGAAACTGCGCGCAGGGTAAATAAGGCTTTCAGCTGGAACAAGGGCTTTAAAGAATATTTTGCTGTAAAAGCAACGCCTACTCCGGGCATTTTAAAAATTTTGCACGAAGAAGGCTGCGGCGCGGACTGTTCTTCTTATACAGAGCTTTTAATGGCTGATGCGGTTGGCTTTAAGGGCGACGAAATTATGTTTTCGTCCAACGATACGCCTGCCGAAGATTTTCAGCTGGCACGCAAACTTAATGCCACTATAAATCTGGATGATATTACCCATATTGACTTTTTGGAGCGCGTGGCCGATATTCCGGATACCGTATGCTGCCGCTACAACCCGGGCGGGCATTTTGCCATTGCCAACAACATTATGGATAATCCGGGCGACGCCAAATACGGCATGACGCGCGAGCAGCTTACAGAGGCTTACAAACGCCTTATGGCTAAGGGTGTAAAACACTTTGGCCTGCATGCGTTTTTGGCAAGCAACACCGTTACCAACGATTACTATCCGGAACTGGCACGTATTTTATTTAAAGTAGCCGTTGAATTAAAAGAAGAAACCGGCGCTTCCATTGAATTTATCAATCTTTCCGGCGGTGTCGGCATTGCCTACCGCCCCGGACAGCCGCAAAATGACATTATGGAAATAGGCGAAGGCGTGCGCCGTGCTTATGAAGAAGTGCTGGTACCGGCAGGTATGGGCAATGTAAGGCTTTATACTGAAATGGGACGCTACATGCTGGCACCTTACGGTGCGCTGGTGAGCCGCGTTATTCACCAAAAGCATATTTATAAAGAATATATCGGGCTGGATGCCTGCGCCGCCAACCTGATGCGCCCGGCTATTTACGGCGCTTACCACCATATAACCGTTATGGGCAAGGAAAACGCGCCCTGCGACCACAAATATGATGTTACGGGCGGTTTGTGCGAGAACAACGATAAATTTGCCATTGACCGTATGCTGCCGGAAATAAATATCGGCGATTTGGTGTTTATCCATGACGCCGGTGCGCACGGCTTTGCCATGGGCTACAACTACAACGGCAAACTGCGCAGTGCGGAACTTTTGCTGAAAGAGGACGGCAGCGTTGAAATGATACGCCGCGCCGAAACTCCGGCAGATTATTTTGCTACTTTTGATTTTACGGGATTGTTTAATAAGGATTAATGAGTAGAACTCCGGTGCTTGTTTGGGCAGGCATCGGAGTTTTTTGTATGCCTGTGCTAATTGAAGAATAGGGCAACGTATGGTATGATTGTAAAGTAAATCTGATTATGCTTGAAATAAAGAAGATGTCAATACTATTACAGCCATACAAAAAATGCTGCGGCTTCTGCGATTCCGTCCGGGCTGCGCAGCCGGACTCTCTTATGTTAAATTTATAATTTTTGCCGCCGCAGTTTTTGCTTATGGCTTTATAGCATTAGCATCTTCTTGGAATAAGTTGGTTTATAATAAACTATCATAAAGGAGCAATACTATGTCGATATTGGAACATGCCTCGCTGATGACTGACGAAATAAGGCGCGTGCCGCTTGAAGAACTGCAAATACGCCTTGCGCGTTTCCGTGAGGAAATGGAAAAAGGACATCCCGGCTGGCAGATGGCAGTTATTAATAATAAAGTTAATATGTACTATTTTACAGGTACAATGCAGGAGGGCGCGCTGGTTATCCGTCCGCAGGACGAAATTTTGTGGGTGCGCAGAAGCTATGACCGCGCCCGCAATGAATCGCTGCTGCCGGATATCCGCCCAATGCAGAGCTTCCGCACTTTGGCGGAATTTTATGGTGCTTGCCCTGAAGTTATGTATGTGGAATGCAGAAAAGCAACTGTTGACTGGCTGAACATGCTGCGCAAATATATGCCGTTTAAAGAATATGCCGATATCGACGGTTTGCTGTGCAGCCTGCGCCTTGTAAAAAGCAGCTATGAGCTGGAACTGATGAAGCGTAGCGGCGCTATTCACCAGACGGTGCTGGAACAGCTGGCGCCGAAAATGATAAAGGAAGGCATCAGCGAAGCCGAACTTGCCGTAAGCCTGTACACCGAAATGTTAAAGCGTGGTTCGCACGGCATTGCACGCATGAATCTGCCTTTGGGCGAAGATGTTATCGGCGTGGCGTCGTTTGGCAAAAGCGGGCTGGTGCGCACTGCTTTTGACGGCCCCGGCGGCACTGGCGGCACCTGCATTGCGGTGCAGAGCATCGGTTCGCCGTTCCGCAAATTAAAAGCGGGCAGGCTGGTTTATCTGGATATTCCCTGCGGCGTGGAAGGCTACCATACCGATAAAACGATAGTGTATTATTTTGGCGATATTAATAAAGACCCCAACCGCGATTTGATTTTGGCGGCGCACGAGCATTGCATAATGCTGGAGCATTTTGCCGCTGCCCTGTTAAAGCCCGGCACGGTGGTGGAAGATATTTATAACGAAACAATGAAGCAGTTTGACAGCCGCTTTGCTGCAGGCTTTATGAACGGCGGCAAGTTTTTGGGGCACAGTATAGGGCTTACCATGGATGAAAGCCCGGCCGTTGCCAACCGTTTTAAAGAAGTGCTTACGGAAGGCATGACCTTTGCGCTGGAGCCGAAAATTGCCCTGCCCGGCATTGGCATGGTTGGCAGCGAGAACACTTACCTTATAACGGCAAACGGCGGCAAGGCGCTTACAGGCTCGCCGCACAAGCTGTACTGTATTTATTAAACCATATACGCATAAAAATAACGGCAATAACTTTTGCATAGAGCAGGTTATTGCCGTTTTAGTTTTCTTTTGTATCATTTGAAGCAGACGTTTCTGCTTCTGCGCTTTATAATAAAAGCACATAATATCAGCCGGTGGTTTCCGAAGAACAGAGCCGTGCCAGTGCCGGTAAATCCGTAACGGTAATTTTGCCGCGCCCTGTGGCGATAATGCTTTGCCGGCGCAGCTGCGCAAGCCCGCGCGTTATCTGCACGCGGCTCAGGCCGAGCATTCCGGCAAGGGCGTCCTGCGTAATAGCAATATCAAAACCGTGGCTTTGCGGGTTATTTACTGTTAGCAGATACAGCAGATTGCAGATTTTAACAAATGATGAATTGTATTCCTGATGTACGGTTTCAAACAGCAGGCGGTTGACATACATGGAATACCAGTTGACAACCTGCTCGCTTAATTCCGTGTTTTCTTCAAACATTTGGCTGAATTGCTGCCGCGTAAATTCCAGCACGGAAATTTCCGTAAGGGCAACCGTTGTAAGCGAAAGCTCTATTTTAAAGCCGCAGGTATGTAACCGGGAAAATACTGCCTTCGTCGTGGAAGCTGATGATTTTGCGGTGGCCGTTTTCGTGGTCGGCGTAGTGCATCAGCGCGCCGCTTTTTATGTAATGAATTTTTTTCGTGCGGCTGCCCCGGACGCCACAGGTATTCGCCTTTGGCAAAGTGTTTTTCGGTATGCGGGTGCGACAGAAAATAATCGTAAAAACGGCAGAATTCGCCTGTGAAATAATAACGTGGTGTCAGCATGGCGGTTCCTCCGATGTGTTATGTTCAGTTAAATTGTAGCATTGGCAGCGTGGTTAGGCAATGGGTGAGAATATTTTGGCTTTATAGTGGGTTGGAAGAAACAAAAGCTATGTACTGATGCGGTTCATTCTAAAAACTGCGGCTTCTCCGATTCCGGTCAGGCTGCGCGGCTGACCTCTCGTTTGAATAGATAAAAAAATTTTAGCCGCCGCAGTTTTTTTATCATTCACCTTACAGCACACAGCTTTTGTTTAATTAAGGCCTTTTTTACTATGATATACGGACTTTTCTTTATTAAATAGTGATAAAGTACGAATTTGCAGCAAATGCGGCATATATTTTTAGCAATATTTAATAAGAAAAATTGTAAAACTGTGTTTGTTTGAGCGAAGCGAGTTACGCAGTTTTGTGATTTTATACTGGAATGTTGCGTTAAGAAAATATTCTGCCGCGAAAACTTTTTGGTTACTTTTTAGTTATAAAAAGTAACATGAGTAATAAAGTAAGAATGAAAAAGTAGCGTATAATCAAAGATATTAAACTAAAAATATAAATATAAAAAGGAGCGAGCATCATGCAGCACAAATGTAAAGTGACGGTTATTGACAAAAAATGCTTCAACGATTATCAGGAAAAATACCTGGCGGACCCTAAAAGCGGCCCGTGCCCGTTTTATAATGTGGGCGACGAGTTTGTTTTTGAACGCTACGGCGGTGACGATACCTTCTGGCGCACCGGCAACGGTACGCAGTGCGGCGAAGCGTGGGACTGCATTAGCCGTTATATTTACACTGCGCTTCAGGGCGGCAGCATTATGCGCGGCTGGACTAACGACGAGCGCATGATGATTGCCTGCTGCAACGACGGTACGCGCCCGGTAATTTTTAAAATTGAGCGTTTGGATTACCTGGTTGTTAAAATTGAAGGTATGGCGTGCGGAAAATGCGCGGAAAAAGTACAGGCCGCGCTGGCTCAGGTGCCGGGTGTAAAAAGCGTGAAAGTAAGGCTTGACAGAAACTGGGCAGAGGTTTTTGCAGACAAAGGGCAGGAGCCGGAAGTTTCTGCTTTAACGGCGGCGGTGGAGGCATTAGGATACAAGGTGACAGGCATTGATTAAAACCTAAAACGCATAAAAATAACGGCAGCGGCCTAAAAAGGTTACTGCCGTTTTATTATTTTGCTGTAAGTTTTTGCAGTTCTTCAATTTCCGTAGGGTAGCACAGCACATACAGCGTATCGCCGCTGTGCAGGCGCGTATTGCCTTCGGGGATTAGTTCTTCGTCGCCGCGTTTTACGTCTACTAAAAGTGAATGACGCGGCCAGTTAATTTCGCGCACCAGGCGCCCGTCAGCAGTGCTGCCGGTATCTACCGTCAGCTCCATAATGCTGCGTTCCTGTTCGGAGTGGTTGCGCTCCAGCGCTTTGGTATTTTTCAAAAGTCGCATAAACAGTTCGCCGTACAGCGGCTTGGCGCGCCAAACTTCCGTTGTGGCAAAAGCCGTAAGCGAAGCAAGCGCCAGCGGCAAAAGGTGCATAAACGAACCTGTCATTTCCATGACAAGCACCGTGGCGGTGATGGGCGTGCGTACGGAAGCCGTAAAAATGCCGCCATAGAAAGAATGACGATATTTGTTTTATAGGCGCTGCTTAAAGACCCGCCTGAGAAAATAGCCCGGCCATAACCGCACCGGCAACCCCGCCCGCAACAAGCGTTGGTATAAATGCGCCGCCCGGCAGACCGCGCCCAAAGGCGAGCAGCGTAAGCAGTATTTTGGCGGCTAAAAACATAAGCAGTACCGTTACGGAGTAGGAGTTAAAAGCGGTATTGGTAAGTAAATCGTCGCCTCCGCCCAATGCTTCCGGCAGGTATAAGCCGGTAATGGCAGTAACGGCAAGCAGCAAAAAGTTTTGCAGGCAGCTGCTGTTTGGCAGCAGTTTGTAAAGGCGCGCGGCATTTAAAAGCCCGTAATTAAACAACGCGCCCAGTACGCCGCAAATGATGCCTGCCGCCAGAATTACCCAGTAATCGCTGTACTGCAAAACGGGCAGCCCGGAAAAATTGAAAACTGTATCGCGCCCCAGGATTAAACGGCTTGTAAAGGTTGCTGCCACGGATGCCGAAAGAACGGGAAACAGCAAAAAGCCGGAAAAATTGTGGTTGATTTCTTCCAGAACGAAAATAACGCCTGCCAGCGGAGCGTTAAAAACTGCGGCCAAGCCTGCTGCTGCGCCGCCGCTGATAAGATAGCGTTCTTCGATGCGCGGGCGTGCCAGAAGGCGGCTTACGCCCTGACCGGCCATAGCACCCATTTGAATGGACGGGCCTGCCCTGCCGAGCGAAAGCCCGCTGCCTATGGCAAGGGCGCAGGCGGCGAATTTAACAAGTAAAATACGCAGCCAGCGCAGCTTAAAAACGCCCAGTACGGAGCCCTTTACCTGCGGAATGCCGCTGCCCGCCGCCTGTGGTTCCGCTTTGGCAAGCCACGCAAGCAAAGCGGCGGCAATAAGCAGTGCGCCGCAAAAAAGTGCAATGGCAGGCGGAGTATAACCGCCGGCAAAAACAAGGGTTTGCAAATTGGCGCGGAGTGAAGCGGCGCCGGTTAAGGCAAGGCGGAAGCAGCTTATGATAACGCCTGCCAGTACGCCGGTAACAACGCCGCCGGCACATAAGCGCAGGCGGAAATAACGCGTATTGTTAAGCAGTTTGTAAGTTGTAAGAACCCTCAGCCTTGCGTCCATGGTTCCTCCGTATAATCGCCGCGGGCGGAAACAATCCGGTAGCCTATGGAAGCTACTTCACGCTGCAGTTCGTTCAGCGCTTCGGCTGCTTCTGCACCGGTGTGCAGTTTATTGTCGTACAAAAGGTATTTGCCGCGTACATTCTGCGGCGAAAGATTGGGCATAATAACGTTTGCACCGGCCTTAATGCCCAAAAGCCTGCCGCCCGGGGCCAGAGTTCCCAGCGCCGTTGTTGCCGGAAGAAGCACGTGCGGAAATAAAAGCCGCAGAACGGCAAGCAGCACTAAAGTAAGTTCCACGCTGCCTGCGGGTTCGCCCTTAAACGGCGTATCGTGATGGGGAATGAAAGGCCCGATGCCAATCATCTGCGGGCGCAGTTTTTGCAGAAACATTAAATCGTCCGCTAAATTTTCCGCCGTCTGGTAAGGTGAGCCGACCATAAAGCCCGCGCCTGCCTGATAGCCGAGTTCTTTCAGCGTATACAGGCATTGCTGACGGTTTGCGGCGCTTAGTTCTGCCGGATGCAGTTTGGCGTAATGCGCACAATCTGCCGTTTCGTGGCGCAGAAGATAACGGTCGGCGCCTGCTTTTTTCCACAGAGCGTAGGTTTCACGGCTGCGCTCGCCGATGGAAAGCGTAACGGCGCAGTCCGGATGCTGCGCTTTAATGGCGCGCACAATGGCGGCGATATCATCGTCACTGTAAAAATAATCCTCGCCGCCCTGTAAAACAAAGGTGCGGAAGCCAAGCCCGTACCCTGCTCGGCAGCATTCCAGAATTTCTTCCTGCGTAAGGCGGTAGCGCGCGGCATTTTTGTTGCTGCGCCTTATGCCGCAGTAATAGCAGTCGTTTTTGCAGTAGTTGGTAAACTCTATCAGCCCGCGCACAAAAATCTGCCTGCCGAAGCTTTTGTGTGCTGTTTGCTGCGCCAGCGCAAAAAGCAGGTTTTTATGCTGCTCGCCCTGTTTGATAAGCTGCAAGGCTTCGTTTTTATTAAGGCTGTGCGTATTGTTTAATTTTTCTATCAGTAAGGCTGTATCCATACATAAAAACTCCTTTAAATACTTTTATTATATCATGTTCCGGCAGCGGCGGCTGCAAATTTGCGGCAGGATTTTTGGCAGCGGCGGAGAATTAGAATAATATTAAGTAACTTTTCGCTGATTTTAAGTTTTGGAGGAAAGAAACAAAAATGTTTGATAAGGTTTTGCTTGCAACAGATTTATCGGAGGAAGCGGACGGCCTGCTTCCGTGTTTTTACAGCTTGTGCCCCGATGACGATACCGAAGTTGCGGTAGCGCATATTTTTAAAGACAAAGAGGATGCGGAGCCCGGCAGCAGCAGCTTTAAAAAAGTTCAGAGCCGTGTGCGGGCCGTGGTTGCCGAGCTGCGCCGCGCCGGATACGAAAACGCGCGTGAAATTTACCGCAGCGGCGAAGTTTTTGAGCAGTTAACAGAAATTGCCGATGATGAGGACGCAGGGCTTATTATGGTGGCGTCGCACGGAAAAGGCTTTTTTTAAAAGCGCGCTTTTGGGAAGCACCACCTTTGATTTGGCGCGTGCTACCGACAGGCCGCTGTTTGTTTCAAAACCGGTGGAAGATGCAGGCGACGAACTGCTGCAGAAAAATCTGCTGCACCGCATTCTGGTGCCGACCGATTTTTCGCTGAAGTCTTTGTCGGCGCTGGACGTTATACGTATGCTGCGCGAGCATATCAGCGAAGTTGTGTTTGTGCATGTGGTGGAGCGCAGCCGCAGCCAGGATGATTTGGAAGATAAAATGAAAACGGCTTCAAACCGCCTGCAGGAGCTGGTGGACGAAATGAAAATTTTCGGCATTAAAGCAGGGTTTCATGTACGCAAAGGAGCGGCTTCCAAAGAGATTCTGCGCATTGCCGAAAAAGAGGACGTTTCTCTGATTGTAATGGCCAAAACGGGCGCGGGGCTGGTTAAAGGGCTGGTAATGGGCAGCACGGCACAGAACGTAACTTTAAATTCCGAAAGGTCGCTTTTGCTTTTGCCGCCGGAAAATGCAGCGGATGATTAAATAATTTGCAGAAAAATTATGTAAAAACCTTGACAAGTAAGCAAAATATAGGTATACTGTTACTTGCGGCTGATGCCATAGCCGCAAGTTTTCTTTTGCGGCAAAAACCAAATATTTATCACATTTTCAACACGGAGAGATGACCGAGTGGTTGAAGGTGCACGCCTGGAAAGCGTGTGTGCGGGAAACCGTACCGAGGGTTCGAATCCCTCTCTCTCCGCCACTTAAAAACTGCCGCGTAAGCGGTTTTTTTATTACTTCTTTGTAGGACCGCAGATGGCGGGTCCTGCGCAATGAAAGCCTGTGAACCGTGTCAGGACCGGGAGGGAGCAGCACTAAGCAGTTACTTGCATGTGCCGCAGGGGTGCCTGCATTTGCGGCCCTACAAGGAAGTAGCTTAAGCAGCTCTGATGGGCTGCTTTTTTTGTTAATTTTGTTGTACTTATGGGCAGAAATTTTATATAATTATGTGGTAGGCATATTATAAGGAGGTGCGGCAGTTGGCATACGTTGCTTTATACAGAAAGTGGCGCCCGCAGGGGTTCGATTCCCTCGTTGGGCAGGAGGCGGTGCGCACTGCGCTTACCAATGCGCTGGAAACTGGGCGCATAGCCCATGCCTATCTGTTTGCCGGGCCGCGCGGAACAGGCAAAACCAGCACGGCAAAAATTCTGGCCAAGGCTGTTAACTGCGAACACGGGCCGACGCCTAACCCCTGCAATAAATGCCAGAACTGCGTGCGCATAAATGACGGCACATCCATGGATGTGTTTGAAATCGACGCAGCTTCCAACCGCGGCATTGATGAAATCCGCGATTTGCGCGAAAAAGTTGCTTTTGCGCCCGTAAACGGACGTTATAAAGTATATATTATCGACGAAGTGCATATGCTTACGACGGAGGCCTTCAACGCGCTTTTAAAAACGCTGGAAGAACCGCCGCCGCATGTAATTTTTATTTTGGCAACAACCGAGCCGCATAAAATACCGGCTACAATACATTCGCGCTGCCAGCGCTTTGATTTTAAGCGCGTAACCGACAGCGACATTGTTAAACGCCTGCGTGAAGTTGCCGACGGCAGCGGTATTGCAGCCGATGACGATGCCTTGCAGCTGATTGCCGTGCAGGCAGACGGCGGCATGCGCGATGCATTGAGCTTACTTGACCAGTGCGGTGTTATGGCAGAGCGCGTAAGCACTGAAACCGTGCGCAGCGTGCTGGGCATTGTAGGGCGCGAAGCCCTGCGGGAACTTGTAAAAGCTGTTGGCGAAGGCAATGTGCCGAAATCGCTGGAGCTTTTGGAGGCCCTGCTTGCAGGCGGCAAGGATGTTAAGCAGATTATTACTGAACTTGCAGAATACCTGCGGGCAGTGCTGCTTTACAAGGCTTCGCCCGATTACCGCGAGATTTACCTGACTGATACTAAAGAAGCAATAGCTGCTATGGAAGGCCTGTTCAGTACGGACAGGCTGATGGCGGCGCAGGAACGCCTGCACCAGTGCATGCTGGAACTGCGGCAGAGCGTGCGCGGCAGAATTGCCGCGGAAATGTGCCTGTTTGATTTGTGCCGTGTGGAAGGCAGCACGCTGGCAGCTTTAACCGCGCGCGTGGAAAAACTGGAAGCCATGCTTGCCGGAAGAATACCGGCAATACAGCAAACAGTTTCTGCTGCGCCTGCGCTGCAGGATTATCCTCAGCAAGCGGCCGCTGTGCCGGAAACAGGGCCTAAATTCGGCTATGTGCTTGACGAAGGGCATGGCATTCACACCGAAGCGCCGGAACCGCAGCCTCAGAAAGCTGCTGCGGAAGCAGAAAATTATCAGCCCGTGGCTGAACCTGTTAAAGCTGTGCCTGTAAAAAAAGGCAGCTCCGGTGCAGAAAGCAGAGCCTGCTCCAATTATAGAAGCAGATGCCGCTGCTGGAGATTTGTGGCAGCAGGTGCTTGAAATTTTAAAAACGGAAAAGAAACGCTCCATGGTGGCCTGTGCTGCCGGTGGGCGTGCAGTAAGCTATGTCAACGGTATTTTAACGGTTGCTTTTAAAAACAAATTTTAACTGCAAGCGCATGAATGCCGATGATTATAAAAAGGCTTTTGAAGCCGTTTTGCTGCGCCTGCACGCTGCGAGGTGCGCTTAAACTGCGTTGAAGAAGCCGGACTTGTGCAGAAACCGCCTGCACCGGCGCCTGCAAAAGCGCAGGAAGAAGAACTTGAGCCGGTGGTAAAAAAAGCTATGGCGGCTTTTGGCGGAACATTGCAGAAACTGTAATCAGTAAATTTAAGGAGGAATTTATTTATGTTTAATCCCGGAATGGCAAATATGCAGGGTATGATGAAAAAAGTACAGAAAATGCAGCAGGATATGCTGAAAATGCAGGAAGAACTGAAAAACCGCACTGTAGAAGCAACTGCCGGCGGCGGTGCCGTTACCGTTGTTGTAACCGGCCGCAAAACCGTTGAAAAGGTTACCATTGCCCCCAGCGCAGTTGACCCCGAAGACGTGGAAATGCTGGAAGATTTGGTTACTACTGCCATTAACGAAGCAATGCGCAAAGTAGACGAAATGACCGAAAAAGAAATGGGCAAAATTACTGGCGGGATGAAACTGCCGGGCATGTTCTGATATGGCGCGCCTGATACGCCCGCTGGCAAACCTGCATGAACAGCTGCGGCGTTTGCCGGGCATTGGTTCCAAAACGGCGCTGCGCCTTGCCTATCATATTATTAATATGCCGGCAGAGGATGTGCAGCGGCTGGCTGCTGCTTTGGTTGATGCCAAACGCCAGGTATGCCTGTGCCGTACCTGCTATAATTTAAGCGACAAGCCGGAGTGCGGCATATGCAGCGACCCAGGGCGCGACAGAAGCACCATCTGCGTGGTGGAACAGCCGCAGGATGTAATGGCCATGGAACGCAGCCGCGGGTACAGAGGCCTGTACCATGTCCTGCACGGCGCATTGTCGCCGCTGGACGGCATTGGGCCGGATAACCTGCGGATTAAGGAGCTTCTGCGCCGTTTGCAGCAGGGCGAAGTAAAAGAAGTAATTCTGGCGACCAATTCCAATGTGGAGGGTGAAGCAACGGCGGCCTATCTGGCGCAGCTGCTGAAACCCCTGGGCGTGGTAACCAGCCGTATTGCGCATGGTTTGCCTGTCGGCGGCGATTTGGAATACGCCGACGAACTGACTTTGGCGCGCGCGCTGGAGAACAGGCTGCGTCTGTAAGAAAGGCAAGATTAAAAAATGGAAATACAGGATGCGGAAAACGCAGTCAGGGAAATCGGCACGGCAGCCATTGACGCTGTGCAGGGGCTCGATTCTGCAACGATAGAAGGCTCGCTGCCTTTTATTGCCGGCGTTTTAATTTTACTGATAGCGGTTAAATTTTTATCGCTGCCGTTTAAGTTAGTGTGGAACGGCGTTATCGGCGCCGCTGCGCTGTGGCTGGTAAACCTTATCGGTGCAGCCGTGGGCTTCGGGCTGAAAATAACAGTTGCCAAAGCGCTTATCGCCGGTATTTTCGGCGTGCCGGGCCTGCTTGCGGTTTTGTGCTGGGAAATATTTATTAAATAAAGTAAAATGCTCTCTTTGTAAGCTGCGTGCTTACAAGAGAGCATTTTTTATAACTGCCATACTTTTTTTAATTCCAGGAGCGCCGGTTCAATATCTTCTTCGGCAATGCCTGCAAACGAGAGCAAAATTTCCGGGCTGCTGCTTTCGGCTGCTTTAACTGGCAGAATGTGAATGCCTTTTGACATGGCCTTTTGTGCAAGCTCTTCTGCCGTGGCAGCGGCGTGTACCGACAGGCGGATATGCAGGCCGGATTCGTAAGCCATAATGCTTGCCTTGCTGCCAAAAATATTGGCAAGAGCAGTGCGCAGCAAAGTGTTTTTTACGGCATAACGGCGGCGCATTTTTTTTATGTGGCGGCGCAGCCCGCCGGAGGCGATAAATTCCGCCAGGGCAAACTGCTCAATGCTGGAGGAAGTTTGGTTATACAAATGCTTGATGCGGTTATAAACAGGCAGCAGGTTTTGAGGCAGCACTAAATAGCTTATGCGCAGGCTTGGCAGCAGAATGCGTGAGAAAGAGCCGCAGTAAATTACATTCTGCCCGCCGCTCATACCCTGTAATGACGAAATGGGGTGCGAAAAATAACGGAATTCGCCGTTGTAATCGTCTTCTAAAATGTAGGCGCTGTTTTGCTGTGCCCAGCGCAGTAAATCAAGCCTGCCCTGCGGCGAAAGCGAGCGCCCCTTGTACGGGTTGGAGGGGCTTACATAAAGCAGCTGCGGCAGTTTGTTATGCAGGTTTTCGGTGTTAAAATGCCGCACCTGCCAGCCGCTCATTGCAAAAATATGTTCCGCTTTGGTAAAGCCGGGTTCTTCAAAAGCAACTGTGTGCGGCAAAGCGCCAAGCACGTCAATAAGTATTTGCAGCAGGCTCTGCACACCGGCGCCAATAACTATCTGTTCCGGCGTACAGATAACGCTGCGCGCCTCGTGGCTGTAACGCGCAAGCGTGCTGCGCAGGTAGGGCTCGCCCTGCGGGTTGCCGTAACCGGCGAGCAACGCCGAATTTTGCAGGGCATGGCCAAGGCAGCGCTTCCAAAGCGAGGCGGGAAAAAGGCTGCTGTCGATATAATTATTGCCAAAGTCATAACGTACGGCTGCGGCAGAAGGTTTTTGCGGCGGCAGAATTTTCTGCGGCTTGCGGGAAACTATGCTGCCCGCAAAATAACCGCGTTTGGGGCTGGCAATAAGGTAGCCTTCGGCAACAAGCTGGCTGTATGCCGCTTCTGCCGTGGTGCGGCTAACTTCCAAATCGTGTGCCAGTTTACGCAGCGACGGCATTTTTTCTCCGGCCGCAATTTCACCGCTGTGTATTTTGCTTTTAATTTCATTTATCAGGCGCAGATAAAGCGGAAAATCTTTTTTATCTGCCTGCGGCAAGGTTATAAGCATAAACTGTCCCCTTTAAAATTGGAAATTCTGGATATTTTTTTAATAACAGTTTTAGTATATCATAATATCTGTGTTAAAAACATAAATTTTTTGTATTACAGGGGGCTTTAAAATGGCATTACATAAGGCTATGACCATTGCCGGCAGCGATACAAGCGGCGGCGCAGGCATGGAAGCAGATTTAAAAACATTTACCGCCATGGGTGTATACGGCATGACGGCGCTGACGGTTATTGTGGCGCAGAACCCGCTTAACTGGGACCACGAGATGTACCCAATCGGAATGGATGTTATTGAAAAACAGATAAAAACCATTGTGGAAGGCATCGGCATTGACGCCATGAAAACAGGCATGCTCGGCAGTGCGGAACTGGTGCAGCTGGTTGCCGATACCATTGATAAATACAGTTTGAAGAACGTTGTTATTGACCCGGTAATGGTGTGCAAGGGCATTGACGCAATTATGGTGCCGGAAGCAGCCAAAGCTATTAAAGAAGTGCTGATAAGCCGTGCCGACGTTATTACGCCGAATACTCTGGAAGCGGCGTATATTGCCGGTATGGATAAGGTGGAAACGCTTGACGAAATTAAAGAAGCTGCGGCGCGCATTCAGGAAATGGGCGCAGGCTATGTTGTTATTAAAAGCGGCTCGCGCAATAACAGCGATGAAGCGGTAGACGTACTGTATGACGGCAAAAACTATGTTGTTAATACCGGAAAGAAATTCCCGGCTGCTTTAACCACGGCGCAGGCTGCACTTTTTCGGCAGCCATTACCGCAGGGCTTGCCAAAGGACTGAGCGTTAAGGACGCTTTGGCGGAAGCCAAGGAATTTATTACGGTGGCACTTAAAAATTCCTTCTGCCTGAACCAGTTCAGCGGCGCAACCGACCACTGCAAATGGAAGAAATAATTAAAAATAAATAATTTAAACGGGCTCTGTTTCGGCAGTAATGCTAAATGCGGGCCCGTTTTTTGTTTAAAAATTTTACTAACCGGCGCAAATACCTTATACTGTAATCAGGAAAACTGATTGAGGTAAGTATGCTTAAAAAATTTTACCATCCTAAACTGTATATTGGTATTATTATTGTTGCGCTTGTTGTAACCGGCGGATATTTCTGGCTGTGCCGCCTTGCGGGTGAACACGCGGCCGAAATTTTTAACGCCGAAATGGCGCGGCAGAAAACGCTTGAAGGCAGCGTTGCCGTTGAAAGCATTACGGCCGATATGTGGGGCAATGTTGGCTTCCGCGGGCTGAAATGGCTGGACGCTGAAGGCGAACCGGTTGTATTTGTGCCGGACGGGCGTTTTAAAGTTAAACCGTGGGATGTTGTTACCGGCAGCATAAATTTAAACAGCCTGGAAGAAGCGGAACTGAACCACCCTGTAATAGCCATCCGCTTCAATAAAGATATGCGCCCGGCTTTTTTGCCGGAAAAAAAGAAGGACGCAGGGCAGGAAACAAAAAAGCGTCATAAAGGGCTGCATATCAATTTGCCCGAAAATCTGCCGCAAAGCAGCATAAAAATTAATGACTGCACTATTACTGCCAGTTACAGGCACCGTTATTTTGTTTTAAGCGGCGTTAACGCTGCTGTGCGCACGGTTAATCCGCAGGAGGCGGCGCTTAAAATTACCGCAGCCGGTTTTGGTGGCATGATGATTGGCGACGAACTGGGCATAAGCGGCAAACTGTTGCTTAACGGCGGGCAGCCGCAATGCGATTTGTATATTTCCATGAAAAATGTTGTACCGGAATCACTTGGCCTTGGCAAGGTTAAAGATACAGCCAGCGTTTACGGGCACGCTACGGGGCCGCTTGCCGGGCCTTCCATTGACGGCAGAATTGAATTTTTGCGGCTTAACATACCGGCGCTTCATTTTTACAAGGTAAACGGCGATTTCTTTTATAAAGACGGCAAAATTGATTTCAGCAATGTAACAGGCGGCATTTACGGCGGCACGGTGGAAGCAACCGGAGCTTATGATGTAGATACGCGCGGTTACAGCATTGACGCGCTTGGGCATGATTTAATGGCGTCCATTGCTGCCAAAACCAGCAAAATTAACTGCCGTGTGGAGCTTGATTTAAAAATGCGCAGTGACGGCAACCCAAAAAACGTACTTACTTACGGCAGTTTTACAAGCGGCGCTGGTACATACAGCCTGATACCGTTTGAACAGATTTCCGGCAAATTTAATGACAGGCATGGCGTGCTGAAATTTACGGATGTAAAAATAAAAACGCCGCTTGGCGAAGTTACAAGCGACGCTTTTGAAATCGTTAAGGGGCGCGTGCATATTAATGATATCTGGCTGACAGCGCCGGACGGTGAAAAAATACAGGTAAAATAAAAAGAGCGTGTGCTTGAAGCATACGCTCTTTGTGTTTATGGCATTATACCCTGTGCTTGATATGGTCCAGAGCCTGGGCAAACAGGGTTAAAACGTGGTTGTCGTCAAGACTGTAAATAACTTCCTTGCCGGTTTTGGTAAATTTAACCAGCCCTGTGTGGCGCAGAAGGCGCAGCTGGTGCGAGATTGCGGACTGCGTCATTTCCAGTGTTTCAGCAATATTCGTTACGCATGATTCGTTTTCGGCAAGCAAAGCCAGAATACGGATACGCGTAGGGTCGCCCAGAACTTTAAAAGTATCGGCCATGGGCTGTACAAATTTTTCTGCAATGGGCACATCCAGTTTTAAATTATGCAGTTTACCTTCAGTATTTTCGTTCATAATTTCACCTCTTGTTGTAACCCTTGCTGAAAAAGAAAAGCAAAACAGCGTAATATACAAAGCTGCCCATTACCGTACGGGTAGAAAAAAGCAGCGGAAAAACAATAAATGCGATGAGCAGAATACATACCTGCAAAAGCGACGCAAAAATGCCGCGCGCGCGGATGGTGCGCCAGGACAGCACGCTGTAGCGCGATGCGAAAATGCCGAATAAAAAGCCGCTTAAAACATATAAAATTTGCGAAAGAAAATTATCAAGATTAAAGTCCATTATTTACCTGCCCTGCCGGAAAATGAAGCCGGCATAAGATGAGTAAGAATGCCGCTTTTATGAGCAGCCCCGCAATTATGCTGCCGCCCATGGATGCTGATTAAAAACGGCGGCACGAAGAACCAGGCTGCCGCCTTGCTGTTTAATATTGCCCAGGCAATAACCCATGCTGCCAGCCCGCCTAAAATGCCGGTGCCGAAAATTTCGCCAAGCATGGCCGCGCCGGTATTATGCCAGCGGCGGTAAGCAAGCCCGGCTAAGAAGGCGCCAATCATACTGCCGGGAAATGCCAGCAGCGAGCCTGTGCCTGCCATATTGCGCAGGCAGGAAATAACGAAAGCAACGGAAACAGCTTCTTTAGGCCCTAAAATAACTGCACAGAGTACATTTATAGCATGCTGAACCGGAAAGCATTTGGAAGCGCCTGCCGGTATATAAACCAGATGTGCGCTTAAAGTGCCTATGGCAACAAGCAGTGCTGCCAGCGTTAATTTATGGATATTCATAAAAATCACTCCGGAACATGAAAATGACAAAAATATTTTTTATAATAATTCATACAATAATATTATACATGTTTGTAATATCTGCCGCAAGATAAAAAGGAAAACACCGTATGGCGTAGAAGTATATAGCATATTAATTGTTTGTTGTACAAAGGGGTAGTAATTATGCAGGCTTTGGAAGGAATAAAAATAATTGATTTCAGCAAATGGCTGCCGGGGCAATACTGCGGCATGGTTCTGGGCGATTTCGGCGCGGACGTAATTAAGGTTGAAGATGTAAAGGGCGATGTTACCCGCGGCTTTACGCCGGCTAAAGAACCCGGCATGAGTTACTGGCATTTAATGCTGAACCGCAATAAGCGCGGCATTACCGTAAATTTTAAAAAACGCCTGCCGGGCGTGAAGTTTTGCTGCGCCTTTTAAAAGAGGCAGATGTATTTCTGGAAGGTTTCCGCCCCGGGTATTTAAAAATGCTGGGACTTGATTACGAAAGCGTAAGCAAAATTAACCCGCGGCTTATTTATTGTTCCATTACCGGTTTTGGGCCGGAAGGAAAATATAAACACATGCCTTCGCATGACCTTAATGTTATAGGGCTTGCGGGAGTGGCAGCGCCGGAAGACGGAACGGATATAAGCGTGCCTTCGGTGCAGGTGGCGGCACTTGGCGGCAGTTTAAACGCCATCAGCGGCATTTTAATGGCACTGTATGCCCGCGAACGCACCGGAAAAGGGCAGCTTGTAAACGTTGATTTGTACAGCTCGGCAATCAATGCGGAAATTACTGCAATCAGCAGCGTCATCGGCTGCCGCGAAACCGGCATGCCTTCTTTCGGGCGTACGGCATCGCATTATTACAGCGTATACAAAACAAAGGACGGCCGTTATTTAAGCATCGGCACTATTGAACCGAAGTTCTGGCAGAAAATGTGCAGATTGATTGACCTGCCGGAGCTTGAAAGCCGCCAGTTTGATTTTGCCCATTCGGCAGAAATAAAAGAGAAACTGGCAGCTGCTTTTGCAGGTAAAACTCAGGCCGAGTGGCTGGAACTTATCGGCAAAGACGAGTTTTGCGTAACGCCAATCCGCACATTGCAGGAGGCTTTGGACAGCAGCTTGACGACGGAACAGTCGCAGATGCTTGTAACAAAAAAGAAGATTTCGGAGATTATACTTATGTAAAATCCGCGGCGAAGCTGTCTGACACACCGGGCACTATCCGCAAACGCGCGCCTTATTTGGGCGAGCATACGCAGGAAGTGCTGGAAAGCGCGGGCTATACCAAAGAAGAAATTGCTGCCATGCACGAAAAAGGGGAGATATAAATGGCATTAAAAAACATTTTTAAGTTATTTGCCGGTTTGCTGTTTGCCTTTTATTTACTGCTTGGCACTGCTTTTCCGGCAGAAGCCGGTATTATAAGCAAGCAGCAGGAAATTGAGATGGGGCGCGAAACCGCCATGGCGCTGGAAGCGCAGTACGGCGTTGTGCAGGATTACGAACTGCAGGAACGTGTGAACCGCATTTGGGCAAAAGCCTTGTGGCTGTAAGCGACCGTCAGGATTTGGAATATACCTTTAAAGTGCTTAACTGCGACGAAGTTAACGCACTGGCCTGCCCCGGCGGGTTTGTGTATGTGTTTAAAGGGCTTATTGATTACATGCCGAGCGATTCTGAACTGGCAGGTGTTTTAGGGCACGAAGTAAGCCATATTGTTGAAAAACATACCGTACACCAGATTGAAAAACAACTTTTAACAACCCTTTTGCTGGCTGTTGCCACCAAGGGCGATATGGGGCTTACAGGGCTGGCCTCGCAGGCACTGGCAGCAGGTTACAGCCGCACAGATGAACGCGGCGCCGATAAGGAGGGGTTTAACCTGTGCGTTAAGGCAGGCTACAATCCGTACAGCATGGTGCTTACCATTAATAAACTGGAAGATTTGGCCAAAGAAAAAGGCAATCCGGGCTATGGCCTGTTCAGCAGCCATCCGGAACCGGAAGAACGCCTGAAACGCGTTATGAAACAGATTAAAAAGTTAGACCCTCATCCCGATATTACGGTGCATGAAGACGGCACGGCAACCGTACACGAAGGTGGCTGGACTTTTAACATTACTCAGACCGTGGGCAATGACAAGCCGGAATACCGCGCCTATATGCTGGCAGGTTCGCTGTATGTAGCGCGTCAGCGCGGGCCTGTTGACCCGTACCGTTTTATTGTGTACGACAACGGCAGCAGCGCAACGCTGTACTATGAAGACGTTCAGCTTTTAACAGTATATAACCAGGATGCCTATGCCGCAGGCTTTGGCGATGCAGGCAGCTACGCCAACGGCTGTGCCCAGCTTTTGCGCGAATGGGCGCCGGTAGCTAATGCCAATGACGCCGCTAAGGGCGATAAGGATAAAGATTAAACGTTAAAGGTGAATTTATGGACTTAGGGAAAATTATCGCGTTTAACTTAAATAAACTGCGTACGGAGCGCAGCCTGACGCTGGGGCAGCTGGCAAAACTATCCGGCATCAGCAAAGCGATTTTGTCGGATATTGAAAAAGGGGGCAGCAACCCTACCATTAACACTATCTGGAAAATTGCCAACGGGCTGAACGTGCCGTACACACGCCTGATGGAAGTTAAAGAGCCGGACGGCACCGTTGTGCGCAGAAGTGATACGGCGGAGCAAAGTGACGAAACAGGCGTATACCGCGTTCACTGTTATTTTTCTACTGCGCCGGACCGCAATTTTGAACTGTTTTACTGCGAACTTGACGCGGAAAGCGCCAATGCTTCAATTGCTCATTCGCCAAGGGCGCAGGAATATATTTATGTTATCGAAGGCTCACTGACTCTTAAAACAGATACCGCCATTTATGAGCTCCATGCCGGTGATTCTTTGGTATTTAATTCTTCCGTTAATCATACGTATATTAACGATGGTAAGATTAAAGTAAAATTTATGGTCATCAACTATTATCCGTATTAAAACGGCAAAATAAAAACTCCTGCTATCCGTGGATAACAGGAGTTTCTTTTGCTTATTGCTTAAACAACTATTTAATTATTTGTTGAAGTAACGAGCGAGCAGGCCTGCAAATGCTCTGCCATGGCGGGCTTCGTCACGAGCCATTTCATGAACGGTGTCATGGATAGCGTCAAGGCCGAGTTCTTTAGCGCGTTTTGCAAGGTCGGTTTTGCCTGCGGTTGCGCCGTTTTCAGCTTCTACGCGCATTTCAAGGTTCATTTTTTGGTGCTGTCGGTAACAACTTCGCCGAGCAGTTCAGCAAATTTAGCAGCATGTTCTGCTTCTCAAAAGCAGCTTTTTCCCAGTACAGGCCGATTTCCGGATAGCCTTCACGGAAAGCAACACGGCTCATAGCAAGGTACATGCCTACTTCGCTGCATTCGCCGTTGAAGTTAGCGCGCAGGTCTTCTTTAATATCTTCGGGAACGTCTTTAGCTACGCCAACAAAATGTTCAGCAGCCCAGGTCATTTCGCCTTTCATTTCTACAAATTTGGAAGCCGGAGCTTTGCACTGCGGGCAGTATTCCGGAGCAGCTTCACCTTCATAAACATAGCCACAAACTTGGCAAACCCATTTTTTCATTATTCATTCCTCCATAAAGTACAAATTTTAAAATTATCATGGCGGTTCATTCTATCCGCTTACTGTAATGATTTTAACACAGCACAGGCAAGTTGTCAATAATAATTATTAATTGTTAGAGATTGCTAACATTAAAAATTTTTGTGAAATGCCGTAAAAATATCTGTTAAAGGCAGCATACTGCAAAATTCGGCTGTAAACAGCCTTTAATTGAAGTGCCCTATTGTAGAATAAGTGATAAATTGCTATAATATACAGAACGGAGGTATATTATGGAAAAATTTACTGTTACGTTAAACCACCATGCTCATTATGGTTATGTAGAATATGACCCGGAAACCAAAACTGCCAATGTCGTGCTGGATGTTCCGGAAGCCAAAGCAAGGGTAGAAGAATTTTTAAGCAAACCTTTAACGCTTGATTTGCCTGAAGGCGAAACTATCCGTCAGTTTGTTACCAAAACTTTAATGCCGCTTGACAGTTTGGAAAACTTTAAAAACTGCCTTGGCAGATTATGGTTCAATACCGATGTAAGGGTAGAGTGGAGCATGCCTCCCGGAGCA
>ENA-OPYT01000114-OPYT01000114.1-human-gut-metagenome-genome-assembly--contig:-NODE-114-length-24521-cov-12.961671_pt1 | contig 24521 bp, 25 predicted proteins | sample MGYA00242636_ERZ504480 | MGnify/ENA primary metagenome ERZ504480 (study PRJEB26092, sample SAMD00036228) | human gut metagenome | host: Homo sapiens | study: EMG produced TPA metagenomics assembly of...
ACTGAAAGCCGTAGAAATGGGCGATGCTGTGTTTTTCCAGTTCTTTTACCTGCTCTTTGTATTCATCTTCAAAAAAATCCAACCAGATCAAGGACAAAGTTTTCGTTTTCTTTTTTCAGATGCCGGACGGCATAAAACAGTTCGTCGATTCCTTTTTGCTTTCATAATTCGTCCAAGATACAGGAAATGGATTCGTGTGTGCTTCGGATAAGGCTGCATTTTGTATCTTTCCAGATTAATTCCTGCCCCGGCCAGGACGATCTGGCGATCGGCGGATATGAATTTTTCTTTTACAAAATTCACTGGCATTTTCTTTGTTTCAAAAAAGACGTATTTCACTTTTGGAACGCTTTTCGATATAAAATTGTAACAAGCCCAGTTAAGACTGGTTTTTGAAATGCTGTTCCCAACCCCTGTACATTGGCATAATACGGAATTTGCTTTTGACCGCTGAGCAGGCCTATGTAGATATTCGGTTTTATGGAATAGGTGAGTATAAGATCTGGTTTCACTTTTTTTCAGCAGACGCTCATAATCCCATAGCAGCTTTGCTTCCGTAAATGGATTCACCCCACGGCGGTTCATGGATATTGGAATGCACTGGATTCCCATGTTCTGGAAATCTTCTTCATGCCCGACAAATGGCATCGCCAGAATCACTTCATACTCTTTCTGCAATGCTTCCGCCAGTTCTCTTCGAAACTGCCAGAACATATACGAATGGTTTGTTACAATCAGAAGTCGTTTTTTCATTGCTCTTTCCCGTTTCATGTAATATCCCGCATCACTTAATTACTTATTTCATTATTTCTTTTGTAAATTATATCATCTTCCCATTAATATGCAATTACTTTTCTCATTATTTTCCAGTAATTTTCTTTCGTTTTCGACAGCATCCACTTTGCTTTTACTTTTTTCTTCTCTCTTCCCCATTTACTGCCATCTGTTTTCCATCATTCCCTCATGAATTCCATCCTGCCGCAGTACCGCGCCGGCTGTCTTACAGAGGCATTCGAGGTCCATTCCGAACGCAATGTGATGCACATAATATCCGTCCAGTTCCGCTTTTTCCCGGATCGGAAGTTCATCCCGCCCATGGATCTGTGCCCAGCCGGTGAGGCCCGGACGGACACTGTTTGCGCCGTACCGCTCCCGCTCAGAGATCAGATCCTCCTGATTCCAGAGCGCCGGACGCGGACCGACGAGCGCCATGTCGCCTTTTAAAATATTGAAGAGCTGCGGCAGCTCATCGAGGGATGTTTTCCTGAGAAAGCGTCCGACTCTTGTGATAAAGAGATCGGGATGGTTCAGCAGATGTGTCGGCAGATCATGCGGCGTGTCGATGCGCATCGTGCGGAACTTGTATATGTAAAAATACTGCCCGTTCCGGCCCACCCGCTTCTGTCGGAACAGCACCGGTCCCGGAGAATCCAGGCGGACTGCAATGCCGACTCCCAGCAGCAGCCACGATAATGCTGCCGTTCCCACAAGCGCCAGCAGACGGTCCAACAGATTTTTCAGATACTTTTGATAAACTCCTTTTTTCTTCTCCCTCATGCTTTTCCTCCCTGCTCCCTTGCTGTCCGGTCACTGTTCCGGCGTTCCTTCTCTTTCCCATAGCCGTACTTTCCGTAACCGTAACCATATTTTCCATACCCGTAGCTGCCATAGCTGCTGTATCCGTAGCCCGTCGTGCCCTCCTGCACGCCGTTCAGCACATAGCCGCAGACCGGAATCTGCGAATCCTCGAAAAATTCCAGCGCGCGCCGGACTTCCCGGTCTTTCGTTGTTCCCTGATGTACCACGAGAACTGCTCCGTCGGCAATTCCGCCGAACAGTGCCGCATCCGAAAGCACTCCGCACGGCGGCGTGTCGATGATCAGAAGATCGGCCTCTTCTTTCAGGCTTTCGATCATGGTCTTCATCCGTACCGAGCGCAGCAGCCCTGCAGGATTCTGCGTGCTTCCCGCTCCCGGCAGGATTTTCAGCGTCAGATCCCGGCAGTCGGTAAGTGCCTCCTCCCAATCCATCTGTCCCTTCAGCACGGCAGCAATTCCACGCTCTTTCCGTCCGATCAGTCCCATACACTTCATCACCGAAGGATTCCGCAGATCTCCGTCCAGCAGTACTACGCGGTATTTCTTCTTCGCGAACGCCTCCGCCAGGTTCACGGCAACCGTCGTCTTTCCCTCCCCCGGCACGGCACTCGTCACAAGAAGGACCGGACAGTCATTTTTTCCAATTATTCTGTCCTCCGTCCTTGTCCGGATCAGCTGCACCGCCTCTTTGAAGGCATCCGGCACTTTTGGATTGCAGATGGTAATGGTCTGTTCCTTTACGCTGCTTCTTTTTTTGATCTTCGCCTGCGGCAGATTTCCAAGGAATGCCGCATTTGTCAGCTTCTTAATATCATCCGCCCAATGGATGGTTTTTCTTGTTCTCACATAGAGGAACAGCAGCAGGAAGGCCGCTGCAAGTCCTGCTGCTGCACCATACGTGCCGGCCCGCAACGCATCCTGGCTGTTAACCGGCACTGCCGGAACACCGCTTTCATCCACCACCGTCAGTGTCGTCGCACCAATAATATACTCTGCCACCTCCGGATAATTCGTGATAACGGATTTCATCACCCGATACGCCGTCTCCGGTGACGCGTCCTGCACACGGATAGTAAAAAGATTGGTATTTTCCATCACGCTCGCCTGAATTTCTGATGTCACCGCCCCGATTCCAAGATCCCGCGCTACAACATCCTTCAGTACGCCGCTTGTCACAAGATACGGAAAGGTCTTTCCAAGCTGCTCTGCCGTTACATTATCGTAATAAGAATAACCGACCGCACGGTTCGATCCGACCACGAACGATGTATATGCCTCATAGACCGGCTGATACCGCAGCTTTGCCGTCAGAAAGGAGCCGCCTCCTGCAAGGATTACAAGTGCCAGCACACCAAAGAAAAATTTCTGGAACGCCTGGAAATACTCCGCCAGAAAGGCGATCAGATCTATTTTCTCTGGTTCCGCTGCGGAATAGGTTTCATACGTTTCTCTGTTCATGCTCTTTTGCTCCCTCTCATCGTTCTGCCCTGCTATAGGCGCCGTATCCGTAACCGTAACCATAGCTGCCTCCGATCCGCTCGCCGAATCCCGGATAAACATTGCCGAACACACAGCCGATGACCTTTTCTTCTTTCTGGTTCAGCGCGTCGATGGCATCGTTGATGTCCCGTGTCAGCACGCCGTCCTGCCGAACGGCAAGAACCGCACCATCAGCCAGCTCCACAAGCTCCTCCGCATCCGCGGCCGCGCCCATCGGCGGCGTATCCAGAATAATATAATCCATGTTTGTCCGGCACGTATCCAGAATCCGCCGGAAAATTTCACCACCGACTGCTTCCGACGGTTCCTCCAGCCGTTCCCGGCAGATGCCCATGTAAACATTCGTGTCCTTGTATTTTTCAAAAACGCTGGACGCCGACTCCTTTCCGACTGCTACCTGTCCGAAATCTTTTCCGGCCTTTTGCGGAAGTTCAAAAATCTTATACAGCGCCGGCTGACGAAAATCACAGTCCAGCAGAAGGACACGGTTCTGTTCCTCTGAAAGGGCAAGCGCCAGATTGGCGGCAAGCGTCGACTTTCCTTCATTTTCCGCCACACTGGTCACCAGCAGCACTTTTCCCCCTCTCCGGTCGAGTCTTCCGCGCACACGGGAAGCAATGCGCTTCAGGGATTCCACATAGGGAAAACTCCGCGCCGGATTCGTGATCAGCATGGAGCTGTTTTTCCTCTTTTTTTCATGGTACACGGTTCCCAGCAGATCCGCATCAATCTTGCGGCCAAATTCCGTTTCATTTTTGACGGTATCCCGCAGAAAGGAAAAGAAGCCCACCAGCGCCGCCGTACCAAGCGCGGCCGCCAGAAATGCCATTGCAGCGTACTTTTCCGTCGGAATCCGGTTCGACGGATTGCCGGAAACCTGCGGCTGCTGCAGTGTCTCCAATACTACATTGGGAATAATATAATCTGAAATGGTTGTGTAATTCTTCAGCACCGACCGCAGTACCCGAAAGGCTGTTTCCGGCGAATCGGCTGTCACGGAAAGCTCCATTAAATTGGATTCCGGCACAATTGAAGCGCTCATGTCCGCCGGAAAGGATGAGCATCCCAGCTCCTCCATCACTTTTTTCTTTAAAATATTGTTTTCCAGAATCGCCTGAAATTTCTGCGTCATCTCATACGTCGAAGAAAGGCTCGATGCTGCATTTGCATTCTCGCCGCGCCCCATCACGGCAAACGTGGTTTTCACCGTGTACTGATCCCGATGGACTGCCGTCAGCACCGTGTAGGTTATCATCGCCGCCGAACAGGCAATCAGAAGGATGATCCACCAGTTTTTTGCCATATCACACAGAATGCTCCGAAGATCCCAGTCTGCTTCGCCGTTCTGTCCGTTTCCTGTTCTGTCGTATTCTCCCATCTGGAACCTCCTCATTCATTGACCCAGACAATCAGGCGGATGGAGCTTGTCTGTCCCTCCTCCGATGTCACAGTATACGTTACTTCATAGACACCTTCCTTTCCGGTGTCAACCGGATTCTCTATGGAAAGTTTTTCTTCCCCAAGGATCTTGTCTTCCGCGGAAACCGCGTGAAGTTCATCGTCCTCTCCTTTTTCATACGTCATCTGATCCACATTCACCTGCTCCAGATAATCCTTCGGATCAAACGCCTGCTGCAGTTCCAGATGGATCAGATACTCGCTTAAAGTAATCTGCGGCTTTCCGCTCTCCTCGGCCGGATCGTAGAGTTCCACCGTCACCGGAAGACTCGTCACATCCCCGGCACGGTTGGCAGCAGAATACGTTACCTGATACAGCCCGGGCGTGCTGCTGATCTCATCCTGATACGAGAGCCGGATGCGGTCCGTAATCGTTCCGTCCAGACAGTCCTCTGCGGAAAGTCCTTCCGTCAGGTCATCTGCATTCACACTGAACCGGAGCGGCCCATCCAGGGAAAAGACCGGCGATGTATAGTCGTTATAGACCATTTCCCGTTCCGCGTGGGTGACATTGTTGTCCGAATCAAAGGCAACGATGCTGATTTTCCGCCGCCCTTTTTCGATAAAGTTGGAAATATGTTCTACCGCAAGCGAATCCGTCACATCGCCGTCCTTCGCATCGTACGCCGTCACGCCGGACAGAAGCTCCGCCTCATCCGCGTGGATACTGACCGAAATTTCACTGTTATCCATCGAAATCTCTGGCCCTTTCCCGTCTTTTCCGGTTCGCTGCCGCATCAGGCACCCGCCAAACGCGAGCGATGAGGCAAGAAATAAAATCAGAACAGCCGCTCTCATTTTGTGCATATCCTTTTGATATCTCCTTTCGTTTTTCAGACAAACCAGCGTCTTTTCCGCCTTCGTTCCGGAGACGGCTCATACAGAACCGGCCGGTTCTCCAGAATTCTCCTCGGATTTACCTTCAGCAGAAGCTCCGCATACGATTCACCGTACCACTCCGACAGAAATTCCCGGATCGGTCTCATGTCCGGTGTCCGGTAATTGACGCGGTGGGCATCGCTTGCCGCACAGCCTGCCAGACGGTTTTCCAGCAGATACTGTGCTGTCCGCTCTGCTTCTTTTCCAAATCTTCCAAATACACTTCCTTTGTTCATCTGCAGAACTGCGCCCATTTCCCGGAACTCATACAGAAGCTCCGGCGAATCCTGCACGCAGAAATACCGCTCCGGATGTGCCAGCACCGGGATCTTTCCCATGGCCGGAAATTCCATCAGCCGCCTTCTGATCCCGTCCGGTGCCATGTCAAACGGCACCTCGATCAGATAATAGCGGCTTTCATGAAGCGGTATCAGCTTTCTCTCTTTGATTTTTTCGTTAAGCGGCCCGATGCTCATAATTTCCATGCCGCGCACCAGGCTGATCGGGATGTGTTCCTTCCGGATTTCCTGTTCCAGACGGTAAAACAGCTCCAAAAGCTGCTCCGAATCGTAATTGACATACCCATCCTCCACGCCCTCGATTCCCGTCTGGTTTGCATGCGGTGTCACAGCAAGGATACGCACTCCGCTCTTTGCCGCAATTTCCGCCATCTCAAGGGATGTGGACAGATTCGGGGAACCGTCGTCAACCCCCGGCAGAATATGTATATGAAGGTCCGTCATGCTTCTTTTCTCCTTCGTACTGATATTCCGGCACCATTCTCTTTACCCTCTCGCAGATGTCCGGACATTCGTTTTCCGCCGCCCGCTCGAGTTCTTTCATCTGTTTTCGGAATACCGTCTCATCAAAAGCAATCTGCCGGCCGATAAAAATGCGGGTGTTTTCTGTCGTCTGCATCCCCTCCTCATTCATCAGCAGCTCCTCATACAGCTTTTCGCCCGGCCGCAGGCCAATGTACTTGATCTCGATTTCCACTCCCGGCTCATACCCGGAAAGGCGGATCATGTTTTTCGCAAGGTCCGCAATTCGGACAGGATCTCCCATGTTCAGGACAAAAATCTGGCCGTTTTTCGCATACGCGCCCGCCTCGAGCACCAGACTGACCGCCTCCGGAATCGTCATAAAATAACGGATGATGTCCGGATGCGTCACCGTCACCGGCCCGCCGTGCTCAATCTGGCGGCGGAACAGCGGAATGACGCTGCCGTTGCTGCCAAGTACATTTCCAAAGCGCACCGCCGCAAACTCCGTGGTGCTGTGTTTTCCAATCGTCTGGAGCACCATCTCGCAGAGCCGTTTGCTCGCTCCCATGATGTTCGTCGGATTGACCGCCTTGTCTGTCGAAATCAGAATAAATTTTCTTACGTGATACCGGCTTGCCGTGCGCGCTGTCTTTAAGGTTCCGATCACGTTATTTTTGATCGCCTCGTTCGGACTGTCCTCCATCAGGGGCACATGCTTGTGCGCCGCTGCGTGAAAGACGATATCCGGCCGGTAACGGGAAAACATCGACTGCAGCCGCCGTTCATCCCGCACCGAACCGATCAGCACCGTCATGTGAAGCCTCGGGAACTCCCATTCCAGCGATTTCTGGATCTGGTATGCATTGTTTTCATAAATATCAAAAATGATCAGATGACCGACACCGTGGCCAGCTAACTGTCGGCAGATCTCGCTGCCGATGGATCCTCCTCCTCCCGTCACAAGAACCGCTTTCCCCTGGACATAATCGAGAATCGCATCGAGATCGACGCGGACCGGATCCCTAGGCAGCAAATCCTCAATTTTAATTTTTTTTCTGATCTTTTTTTCTTCCTTCATAGCTCCCACTCTCATTCTATTCGACATCTTCTCCCGTTTTCAGGCATCCTGCTCCCGCAGACAGTCTTCGAGCAGATACAAAAGCTCCAGCGCCGAACGGAAACCGGCTTTCTGCTTTCCGCAGATCAGAAATCCCTGCAGACTGCAGTGCTGGCGGAACTGAATCTGAATGCTGACCATCCGCTCGGTTCCGGCCGGAAGCGTGGTCTCCTGCCGGTTTTTCATATCCTCCGTAAATTCCCATTCGTCTTTTTCTTCTTCCCGCAGGCTTCGCATACAGCTTCCCGCATCCGGCATACCGAGCAAATCATAAATCCGGTTCATTCGAAGCAGCATTTCCCCGTATCCCGCAAACGGAACATCGTAATGCAGAAGCGGCAGGCGGATCACACCTTTGGAATGGCTTCCGTTCAGCTCCTGAAAACATAAGAATAATGCTGCATCTGCTGTTGTATGTACCTTTTCTCTGATTTCTTCCATTTCTTTCCTCATAATCTTCTCCATCTGCTCTTTGTATTTCTTTTTATAGTAATGTTATATGTAATATTTATTTTTGGAATATTATACCAAATCTATCTCACATCGTCAATCTGCTTATGCCTCCTTTTCTTTCGATTTTCACTTTCTTTTCTGTGTTTTTTCTACATGGAGTTTACTTTTTTGATCTTTTTCGAGTTCTGGTGTCGCGGTGCGTCACTGTTCGTCGAACGATTTTATCAGAAGTGAGGCCTTTCGGCTTGAATGAAATCCTGTGGATGTGCTAAACTACAGTTTGTAATCGTATGATCGTTTCTGTAATGATTTCATAGTTACAGTATCATGTTTTCCTGCGCCGGACAACCGCTTCGACGTGAACGGCTGCACATCGACGCAAACGGTAAGTAATTCAGAAGGTGGTAATTTTGTATTCAGAGTTGATTTTTCCATTGAATTCCAACGATCCGGTTCTTCTCGAAATTCCGGTCATCATCACACAGGGCGCCTCAGAACGAATCCGGTTTCCGCTGGATGATCTCATCTATGTGGAGGCCTGTCAGCACCGGCTGATTCTGCATACCGTTCAGGGTGACTTTTCAACCCGGTGCACATTTGCCGGCCTGACGGTATGTCTTGCCTCAACCGGCCGTTTTTTCCGCAACGGAAAAGGTCTGCTGATCAATTTCTCCCACGTTGCGCTCGTGCAGGCAACCGGCGAGGTTCTGCTGAAAAACGGACAGACCGTCTTCTGCAGCCGCAGACGGAAGCGTGAAACCCGCGAAGCCTTCCTCGCTTATGCCAGAACACTGTCTCGCCGCTTATAATATGATTTTGATTTTCTATGTCCTGCAGCCTTTGATCCACCGATACAAAGAACAGCAGCCTCTGGTTCTGTTTTCGAACCAACGGCTGCTGTCCTGTTTCTGTTTATTTTTCAGTTTTTCCCTGCCGCTTCCATCCGCGCCGCAAACTGCGCATAGAAATCGGTCTTTGTGTCATACGGAAGCAGATAAAACAGCTTCAGAATTCCCATGCTGATCTGCTGCTGCAGCGCGTCATCCTCTGTCCGGCGCGCCTCGTTCTGTTTTTCTTTCAGATAATAATGCCATTCGTTCGTAAACGCTTCATACTTTCCGAGCTCCGGCGTGTCGAGCCAGCGGCGGACTTTGACTTTTGTCTTATTCTCCTTCGGACATTCGCTGACCTGAAGAAAATAGGAAAACGTTCCGTTCTCATACAGCCGTCCCAGCGGAAACATCCGGCAGAAGCCCGGCCGCGCATCGTGAATGCTGCACCGGCCCTCATCATTTAAGAAACTGCACTGGTCTGACTGCTCCGTCATTTTCAGATGCGGCAGAATCACACCGTCCACTACGCGGAGTGAAATATATCCCGCCGTCAGAATCTCCTCCATCGTTTTGCCGAGTTTTCTCTCGAGCCGGTAAAGATCCATCGGGTCGAGCACAATCGAGTCGCCCATCCCGCGGCAGCAGGCGGAGCATCCGCGGCAGTCGTCGCAGCCCACTTTTACCATGTCATTCGCTCCATATCGTTTTCCATCTGAAATCTTGTCTATATCTACGTTCCGTTCCATACTTTCTTCCTGTCTGTTCTTTATTTTTTATACTCAAAATCCGGAATCTGATGCCATCTCTCCCGGAAATAATGTGCCGCCAGTTTCGGCTTGCGGTCGCGGTTGAAGATTCCCTTCCTGTTGCCCTGCACGCGCAGGAGACTCTGGCTCGTCGCAAAGTCCCAGATGCCCGAAAGGTCACTGACAAACCGGGACGGTGTCATACTTGGATATAACATACTTTTGTTTCCTCCTTCTCCATTTTTCTTGTATATCCCCCTGTTTTTTCCTGCCGGTTTACGTTCCGGCGCGCTCTGCCCCCACGACATGCAGCACCTGGTCCTTTACCTGGAATTTGATTTCCATTCCCGCAAAGGAAAGCCCGTAAACGCGCTCTTCACTGTTCTGATACGATGGGCGCGGGTCCTGCTCCAGCACTTTTTTCAGTGCCTCCCGGCGGTCCGCCGGAATTTTTTCCAGCAGCTCATCCGGAATTTCAACGGGAATAAAGTATTCCTTCGTCTTTTCCGTAAAGCTGCCAAGTGCCTCCGCATGGCTGTCCACATGCGGCAGATACGGTTTAATGTCCAGAATCGGCGTACCGTCCATCAGATCTGCCCCCGACAGATGAAGCACCGGCCCGAGTGCCGGATGCTGCTCCACACGCTCCAGCTTTACCGAAGAAAGCCCGATCGGATTGGGCCGGAACGGAGAGCGCGTTGCAAATACACCGACCCGCTTGTTTCCGCCAAGCCGCGGCGGCCGCACCATCGGTGACCAGGTGTCGCGCACAGCCTCGGAAAACTCCCAGATCAGCCAGAGATGGGAATATTCCTCGATGCCGCGCAGCGCATTCGCATCGCGGAACTCCGGTTCAAAGACGATCATACTCTTTAATTCTTCAATCAGCCCGCTCTGCCGCGGAATCCCGAACTTTTCCGGAAAATCCGTGTGGATCCGGGCAATCACTTTCACTGCAATTTCTTCTGCCAAAACGGTTTTCTCCTTTATCCTTACCAGACTCTGAATAGGTTTATTCTAACATTTTGCCGGAAAAAAGTCCACCTGCCAGCCGGCGGTTGGCGGAAAAGTGTCAGAAAAGGACGGATTTCTCATAATTTGCAAATCCGTTTTTCTATCCTATGACCGCAAAAAAAGAACAGGAACCGTTTTGCTGTTCCGATTCCTGTTCTCTCCTCTTTATGCTCCAAGTTCCCGCATGCCTTTCAGCAGTCCTTCAATCTGTTCTGCTATTTCTTTTACTTTCGCTTCCAGTCCCAGCAGTTCCTGGCGGTACATCTGATTTTTCTCTGTCGTATCAAAAGTATGTACCGTCTGAACCAGAAACGCTCCCGCCTTCGGCTGAAGTTCATCCGGCAGGTGCGTTTCCTTTAAGCGGATCCGAAAGCTTTCCAGATCATTCCCTGCAGCCCTTAAATACTGATTCATGTGGATCCCTGTGTGGCGCATCATCGCTCTGCCCTCGCCGCGTACCTTTGCGTACGTTCTCTGGCTTTTGGCTGCGTACAGTGTCATCTGTACATACATCAGACTGGTCAGTGCCTTTTCTCCGGTCATTGCTGTTTCGTATAATTCTTTTTTCACTCTCTCGCTGCTCATACATTCCTCTTTCCGCCACTTTTGTTCCGCTGGCAACGGTTTGGATTGCTCCGGCAGTTCATGTTGTCTTTGGTATTCAGGAGTATAAAAAAAGACTCCTATCATGACGACTGCCACAATAAAAGTCTTGCGTTCTCATTTGATACGGACGTCTCTCGACATCGACTGACGATTTCAAACCCACCCGGGATGCGTTTTTGTTTCCCGCGGCGTTTCGCTACTCCCTTTTACTTGTTGATGTATATATTAGCACACTTCCTGTCGAATTGCAAGTATATTTTTTGCATTTTGTCCCTCATTTCATGCAACTTACGTTTTTTCATTTGTGTTTCTTCCTATATAAATGCACCGCCGCAAAGCATACCGCTCCGGCTGCCAGCACGAGAAAAACGATATCTGCATACATCTTCACATATCCCGCCGCCTGCTCCCACGCCGCACCGACCGCAGCACCGGTTCCGACGAGAAGAATGTTCCACACCGTGCTTCCGATAATTGTAAACAGCAGAAATTTCGGCATCTCCATCCGTGCCATCCCGGCGGGGACGGAAATGAGGCTTCGGATGATTGGAATGCACCGGCCGAACAGAACGGCCCGCTGGCCTTTCTTCTGAAACCATGTAATCGTTTTCCAGGCATCCTCCGCGTGAAATCCGAGAAGCTTCATCGGGCGGCTGTCGAGCAGTTCACTAAGGCTCTCCGGGCTGACAAGCGTTCCCGCTCCATAGAGAACCAGCGCCCCGAGAAGCGATCCTGCCGTGGATGACAGCACAACGCCCGCCGGATGCAGACGGGTGCATGTCGTCAGAAAACCGCCGAACGTCAGAATCACCTCGGAGGGAATCGGCGGAAAGACATTTTCCACGGCAATCAGAATCAGGATGCCGACATATCCAAAGCGGTTGACCATATCCAGGATTACGTTCTGCAAGCTTTCTCCGTTCCAGCAGCTCCGCACCGTTTTGAGACCTGCGGCGTTTTCCCGTCTCTGCTCCGCGTCACGGAATCGCTGCTTTTTCCTTCTTCCCCTGCATTCTATGCACCGCCGCCCCTCTGCATGACCCCTTTTTCCGCCAAAACTTTCCTCTGTTTACGATTCCGTCAGATTTTCTTTGTTTTGTTTTCATCTTCTCTTCAGAAAAGCTTTATCTCATGTACACATTCTGGTCACAATTTTTCCGTATACTAATCTCATCAACAACGAAGGAAACAAACACAAACCTCCATCGTTTTTATATAAATTTTAACCAGGAGACAGCAAAGCACCCTTGGAAGCATGTCTCCAATGCCAACCTTTCTAATAGATAGATTTCTTTTTCATACCGCCGGGGCCCTAACAAGTCCCGGCCTCTCTCCTTTTTGGGAGATTTTTTTATTTTCAGCTCTTTTTTTCCTTAATTTTCTAAAGTTCCCACGATAATTTTTTCTTGCACGGGACTTTTTCGTATAGTAAAATGAAAACAGTTATTTTTAACAGACACCATGGATAAAAAGGGAGAAAAACACCATGAAGATTGGATTTGACAATGAGAAGTACCTGAAAATGCAGTCTGAGCATATCCGCGACCGCATCAACCAGTTTGACAACAAGCTGTATCTGGAATTCGGCGGAAAGCTGTTCGATGATTTCCACGCATCCCGCGTTCTTCCGGGCTTTGCACCGGACGCCAAACTGCGCATGCTGATGCAGCTCTCCGACCAGGCAGAGATTGTAATGGCAATTTCCGCAGCCGATATTGAGAAAAACAAAATCCGCGGCGACCTCGGCATCACCTATGACAGCGACGTGCTCCGTCTGATCGACGAGTTCCGCGGACGCGGCCTCTATGTCGGAAGCGTTGTCATCACCCAGTACTCCGGCCAGCACAGCGCAGACGCGTTCAAAAAGAGACTGCAGAAGCTCGGCATCCCGGTTTACATTCACTACACGATTCCGGGCTATCCGCATAATGTGCCGCTGATCGTGAGCGATGAGGGATACGGAAAGAACGAGTACATCGAGACAACCCGCCCGCTCGTTGTCGTTACCGCACCGGGACCGGGAAGCGGAAAGATGGCAACCTGCCTTTCCCAGCTTTACCATGAGCACAAACGCGGTGTAAACGCCGGCTATGCAAAATATGAGACCTTCCCGATCTGGAATCTGCCGCTGAAGCACCCGGTCAACCTGGCTTACGAGGCTGCTACCGCCGATCTGAACGATGTCAACATGATCGACCCGTTCCACCTCGAGGCATACGGCGTGACAACCGTCAACTACAACCGTGATGTCGAGATTTTCCCGGTTCTGCGCGCGATCTTCCAGCAGATCTTCGGCGAGAGCCCGTACAAATCCCCGACTGACATGGGTGTCAACATGGCCGGAAACTGTATCATTGATGATGAGGCATGCCGTGAGGCTTCCCGTCAGGAGATCATCCGCCGCTACTACACCGCTGTCGACGGCATCGCAGACGGTTCCCGTTCCGAGACCGAGGCTTACAAGATCGAGCTTCTGATGAAACAGGAAAACATCGTTGCCGCAGACCGCACCACCGTTTCCCCGGCTCTCGTCCGTGCCGAGGCGACCGGCGCACCGGCTGCTGCCATGGAACTGCCGGACGGACGCGTCATCACCGGAAAGACCGGCGATCTGCTCGGATCGAGCGCGGCGCTTCTGCTGAATGCATTAAAAGAGCTCTCCGGCATCGACCATGACGTACATGTTCTCTCACCGGAATCCATCGCTCCGATCCAGACCCTGAAAACCAAGTACCTCGGAAGCAAGAACCCGCGTCTTCATACCGACGAGGTTCTGATCGCGCTGTCTGCTACTGCTGCACAGAGCGAGGATGCACAGAAAGCACTCTCCTGCCTGCCGCAGTTAAAGGGCTGCCAGGTGCACTCCAGCGTTATGCTCTCCGATGTGGACCGCAAAATGTTCCAGCGTCTGGGATGCGATCTGACCTGTGAGCCGAAATTTCAGTAAATAATTTTTATATCTTGGACATAAAAAATCCAGGGCATACGGTACTTTCCGTACCTGCCCTGGATTTTTTCTTTTCCGGCTTCTGTTTATAAATTTTCTTTTCCGAATCCCATTGGCAGCAGCTCCTCGAGTGTCATTTCTTTCCAGGAACCGTCGCCCTTGCAGAGAAGGACGAGAAATTCGTTCGGATCAACGAATTCCCGCAGGACCTGGCGGCAGACACCGCACGGTGTGCAGAAATCCTCCGGCTCTGCCTCTCCCGGGCCGCCGCAGACGGCGATCGCGTCAAATTCCGTTATGCCCTCGGATACGGCTTTGAAGACCGCGGTGCGCTCCGCGCAGTTTGTCGGTGTATACGCCGCATTTTCAATGTTGCAACCGGTATAAATCGCTCCATTCTTTGCCAGAACCGCCGCGCCTACGCGGAATTTCGAATACGGCACATACGCAAATTTCCGCGCTGCCAGAGCCTGTTTTACCAGCTCCTGTTTTATTTCTGTACTGATTTCCTGTTTCATATCCAGCATCCCCTTTCCAGTATCCCCTTATTTTTTCTTTCTTATTTCTGATCTTCCCGGATCAGAATCCGCAGTGCCTCGATGGCTACCTGAATCGCACCTTCCGTATCGTGCGTAATGTGGTTCTCCATGCCGCGTTTCACTCTCTCCTGATTTCCCATCACAAGAAAATCGGATCCGGCACGGACGCCGCGGGCACTTGCCACGATAAAGAGTGCCGCCGATTCCATCTCTGACGCTTTGCACCCAAGTTTCATCCATGCATCCCATTTTTTCAGCAGCTCATCGCCGACCGGCATCTGCTCCGGGTCGTGCTGGCCGTAGAAGGAATCCTTGCACTGTACCACGCCCGCATGCCATTTTTTCCCAAGATTCTTTGCCGCCTGCACCAGCGCATTCGTCACGGTAAGGTCTGCGACTGCCGGGAACTCGATCGGTGCGTATTCCTTTGACGTTCCCTCCGCACGGATCGCTCCCGTTGCCACCACGATATCGCCGCCCTCTACATCGAGTGCCATACCGCCGCATGTTCCGACGCGGATAAACGTATCGGCGCCGCACTGGATCAGCTCTTCCATCGCGATGGAAGCCGACGGACCGCCGATGCCGGTAGATGTAACGGAAACCTTTACACCGTCCAAAGCACCCGTATAAGTCACAAATTCCCGGCTGTCTGCGACGAGCACCGGGTTCTCAAAGTAAGCTGCAATTTTTTTACACCGTTTGGGATCTCCCGGCAGAATCACGTACCGTCCCACATCGCCTTTTCGGATCTGCAGATGATACTGCAGCCCTTCTTCTCCTGAATAATTCTGCATATGCAAAAACCTCCTTCGTATTTTCGTACTCTCATAGTTCTATTCTACCACAGGCCGCACCGCAAATACAAGGCTTGACACCATTTCGCTTCCCCTTTCATTACGGATATAATCACGTTCCGCAGTTGCCTTTTTCCATTCGGGATGCTACAATAGGCACAGAAACCAGAGTTCTTACTTTCATTTTTACGAGGAGGGATTATTTTATGAGTTCCTATGTCATCAGCTGCTGCTCTACGGCAGACCTTACCGAAGAACATTTCTCCAAACGGGAAATCTCATACATCTGTTTCCATTACAAATTAAATGACACCGAGTACGCGGACGATCTCGGCAAGTCCATGCCGTTCGATCAGTTTTATGCCGCCATGGCCGCCGGCGCTTCCACGAAAACATCCCAGGTGAATGCCGATGAATTTGAAGCCTATTTTGAAACATTCCTGCAGGACGGCAAAGACATTCTCCACGTCTGCCTCTCCTCCGGCATTTCCGGTGTCCTGAATTCTGCGATGATCGCCAAAGCCGACCTTGAAGAGCGCTACCCGGAACGGAAAATCCTCATCGTGGATTCCCTCGGCGCTTCCTCCGGCTATGGTCTTCTGATGGACCGCCTTGCCGACCTGCGCGATGAAGGAAAACCGCTGGAAGAGGTTTACGATTTTGCGATGAAAAACCGCCTCAAAGTCCATCACTGGTTCTTCTCCACGGACCTCACCTTCTACGTGCGCGGCGGCCGCATCTCCAAAGCCTCCGGCGCAATCGGCGGCTTTCTCGGCATCTGCCCGCTGCTCAACATGGACAACGAAGGACGGCTGATTCCGCGGTTCAAAATCCGTACGAAGAAAAAAGTCATCAAAAAAATCGTCGACCAGATGGAAGAAAACGCCGAGGGCGGCCTCTCCTACTCCGGCAAATGCTACATTTCCCAGTCCGCCTGCTACGACGATGCGCGGGCCGTTGCGGATCTTATCGAGGAACGCTTTCCCAATCTGAACGGAAAAGTCGAGATCAACAACATCGGAACCACCATCGGCAGCCACACAGGGCCGGGAACCGTGGCATTGTTTTTCTGGGGGAAAGAACGGGTGGATTAACTCTCCTGCACTTCCATCTATAGCAAGACCCGAAATAATGCAAAAAGGCAGTGCTGCAGAGCGCGAATTGCAAGGAACAGATTTGAAGGCGTACCGGGGTACGACGAAAATCTGTGACGCAGTAATTCACGCTCTGCGGTGCTGAATTTTTTGCATTATTTTCGGGTCTTGCTATAAAAACAGGGAAGAAAAAAGCTCTGTCCATTTGGGCAGAGCCTTCTTGTTTTCCTTCTATTCTTCTATCTTCCCTCTCCAACATTTCCGCACCAGTGCAAACACCAGATACCCGATAGCTGCTCCAAGCGTATTCGTCACAACATCATCTAACTGGCAGAAGCCGCGCTCTGTTAAAAGCTGCACAGTTTCCAACATCATGCTCGTGGCAAATGCCGCATACACACAGTACCACCATCTCCGAAGAAACGGCACCGCCGCCGGCAGTAATGCACCGAACGGCAGAAACAGCAGAATATTTTCCACAAAATACCGGTCCGGCAGACGCTGGTTTCCCCAGGTTTCAAACAGCTTCAAATCCACACCGGTTCTCGAACCCGGTTCTCTCGAAAGCAGTGTAATCGAAATCAGCATGGCAAAATAGACGGCTACCAGAAACCACGCCAGAAGCTGCCCGCCGTGCAGCGCACGGTACTGCTCCAGCCGTTTCCGTTTCTTCTGGATCTGCTGATTTTTCCACGCCGCCGCAACCGTCACAAAGCCGACACCGACTGCAACCGCATGCGGCAGATACCGGAATGTATCAAAAATATCCTGTTCAATCGTTGTCAGATAAAGAGGAATTGCCATTTACATCACCTTCCGTATTTTCGCGGCTGATCGGAAACACCCGCGAGATAATCGAGACTGCAGTCATACAGCTTTGCCAGCGTAATCAGACAGTCCAACGGAATCTCACGGATGCCTTTTTCATACCGGTTGTAGGTGTCCGGGTGACTGAAAATCTTCCGCGCCGCCTGTGTCATCGAGTAACCGCGTTCCAGACGGAGCTCTTTCAGCCGGATCAGCATTTTCTCCCGCCCCGGCGTTTCTTCTATTTTTCTGTGCATTACTTTCCTTCTTTTTCCTGCTCCGTTTCCGCCGCTGCTTTTTCTGCCTCCGGCACATACCCCGGATTGTCGTCGTATCCTTCCAGAAAATTGTGGCGGATGCCGTGCTGCTTGTAGCCGACCACGGTGTCAATGTTGACATTTTCGACACTGCGGAAAATATTGCTCTCCACGAACGGATTCACCTTTTTCAGGTTTTTGATCAGTTCCTTGATCTCCACGCGTTTCGAACGATTCTCCTCGTTATTGCAGGTCGTGCAGGTATCGGTAAACTTGCAGGCACACTGGATGAAATGCAGACCGTTATAATCTCTCCACGCCTTGATATCATCCTCGCGCACCAGATACAGCGGGCGGATCAGCTCCATGCCCTCGAAGTGGATGCTGTGAAGCTTCGGCATCATCGTCTGCACCTGCGCACCGTAGAGCATTCCCATGAGGATCGTCTCGATGACATCATCGTAATGATGGCCGAGTGCAATCTTGTTGCAGCCGAGCTGCTGTGCAAAATGATACAGATGGCCGCGGCGCATTCTCGCGCAGAGGTAACACGGCGAATTTTCGACATGGTAAACCGAATCGAAAATATCGGTCTCGAAAATCGTGATCGGAATATGGAGGCTCTTTGCGTTATCCTCGATCACCTTGCGGTTCTCCGGGCTGTATCCCGGGTCCATGACAACGAATTTTACTTCGAAATCAAATTTATTGTGAAGCTTTAACTCCTGAAAGCATTTCGCCATCAACATCGAATCTTTTCCGCCGGAAATACAGACAGCAATTTTATCGCCCGGTTTTACCAGCTCGTATGTGTTGATCGCTTTCGTAAATTTGGACCAGATCGACTTTTTGAATTTTTTGCGGAGACTCTTCTCCACGTCTGCCGCCTTGTCCTGCTCCTCCGGCGCGCTCATCACATCCATCAGCCAGGCGATGTAACCGCCCTCCAGGCTCACAGCGTCCCAGCCCTTTTCCTGTAATTCTTCCGCCGCTGCGACACTGAACCGGCCGCGGCTGCAGCAGATAATCGTCTTTTTGCTCCGGTCAATCGCATCACTTGTCTCGATTTCTTCTGTCTTCATCACAAGCGCTCCCGGAATCGCGCCGTGGGAGATCTCTACCGCATCGCGGATATCGACGATCTGATAGCTTGACGGATCGAGCTCTTTTAGTTCTTTTATTGAAATACTGGTACTCATGTAATTTTTCCTTTTCTAATTTAAAATGCCTTACTTTTCTTCATTCTTTCATTGTATCGTTTTTTCTGTGACTGTCAAGAAAAAACGCACAAAAACGGGGAGTCTCTGAACATTCGTTTCAAATCCTCCCCACTTTTTTATTTTTTCCGGATATCCGCCATCGTCTTCAGCAGAAGTTCTTTCTTCCAGAAGACCAGCCCTGCACTTGCGAGCAGAATCGCGTAACGCAGGATCCTGTACGGGAAAATCAGATTGCAGATGATACTTGCTCCAATCAGAAAAACGGAGCACGCCAGAAGAAATCCTGGATTCATCAGATTTTCCTGGATTCCTTCGTTCACCAGAATCCGTTTGCTCACAATATAATGGCCAACCGAATACAGCATATAGCATGCCAGCGTCGTGTAACCGGCCGCGATGTAACCGAACAGGCGGATAAAAATAAAGTTCAGCACCACATTCGCTCCAGCCGCCGCCATGGATGCAGCCATCAGAAACTGTGTTTTTTCATAATAAAACTGCGGCATCGAGAGAATATTATAAATGAAGATAAAGAACACACTCGCTGCCACCGGCGGAATGACGTACACCGCCTCGCGGTACTTCGGTGATCCGAAAATCAGCACCAGCTCCGGGCTGATCAGCATCAGCGCCACGGCTATGCCGACCACTACAATGCTCAGTAGCTGCAGCACCTTCCGCATCGAGCGGATGTCGCCCTTTTTGATCTTGCTGTACATCCACGGTGTCAATGCACTGTTCATACCGCTGATGAAAAGCTGCACCAGCATACCAATGCTGTACGCCAGTCCGTACAGCGCAACCTCCGTCTTTCCGACCATCTTGTCGATCATGATGCGGTCGCCCTGGTTCAGGATAATGCCGGACAGATAATGCGGCACAATCGGAATCCCGATCCGCAGCGCATAGCCCCAGTATTCTTTCGAAAAAAACTCTTTTCCTTTGCAGAACTGGAACACAATAATCGGCACACAGATGCAGACCTGCACCCCGACGATACCTAAGATCCGCATCATGGCCGTACCGCCGTTGATACGGATCAGCACCAGGCTCGCGATCGGGTTCATCAGCGCCTGCAGAATCGTCACGCAGACCAGAATCCGGTACCGATACTCAAACCGCTGCCGCCCCGACCAGTAGGAAAGCGCCGGACTCAGCAGCGCTTCCAAAAACATCAGCAAAATCATGGATTTCGGCAGATTCAGAATCTTCTCCCAGAAACCCGATGTAAAACAATACAATGCAAAAACCGCACCCGTAATCACAAGCGTCAGTCCCTGCATTGCAGATGTATATTCATCCCGCTGCTTCTCGTACTTTGCCATCGCATTGTCATAAACACCATTAAATAAATACAGCGATGTCATAATCGTCAAAATCTGCAGCCAGGACAGATAAACCGTATAGGTTCCGTACTCCTCGGTGCTCATCAGACGCGTGAAAATCGGAACTGTGATGAACGAAATGCCCTTCTGTAAGAAACTGCAGATCGTAAACCAAAGCGCCGCCTTCGCCTGGACGGAGAGAGAACGGTATTTTGAGGTAATGTTCATGTAAAATAGAACTCCTTGCTGTTGGTTATTTGCGTGTTTATGTTAACACAAAATGGGGGGACTGCAAGAGGAACATCCATTAAAATCCCCCATGGTTGAACGCTTCCATTCAACCATGGGGGATTCTCACTGCTTTATGTGTTTCGATTCCCAAATGTCATAGGTATCCCTTCTTACTTTTTAAATCTTTAATGGATACCCATTCATTTCCAGCCAGCATCGCTTCTTTCACACGATTCTCCAGAACCGTATACAATTCATACTCCGTTCCGCTGAACTCATCGCCTTCATCGGCCCCGTATGTATCAATCCCGGACTCATCCTGCTGTGGTTCCATGGGTTTAATATCGCCCGTCGGCAATGTAACATCCTCATTTTCGTCCGCAAACGCCTTTTGCGGCATCACAAAAATGGATGCCGCAAGCAGAAACAAAAATGCTGTCAGTTTAACGATTCTCTTTTTTCTCCTCTCCATGCGCTTTTCCTCCCTGCAATTCTTCTAAATACAGTTTTGCATCTTTTAAGAAGCTGACCGCAATCATCACGATCACAATGCCGATCGGAAATGCCGCTACGATACTGACAGACTGCAGACTGTTCATGGAACTCTCTGCAAAAAGAAGTGCAATCGGAAGCAGGATCAGCAGGATACACCACATCAGCTGAATTCCTTTTGCCGGCATCTTCAGCCGTCTTCCAGTTTTCCGGTAGCTGTAGCACGATGCCGTCAATGCGATCGAGTCGAACGATGTCGCATAAAATGCAACCATCGTAACTAATACAACAACCATAATCAGCGGTGCACACGGCATGGTTTTGATCATCGACACGATCAGATGATATAAATCTCCATTTTCATTATACTGCGAAATGAAATCAATTGCACCTGAAATCTGCTTTCCCATCGAATAATTTCCAAGAATAATAAAGCTGACAAGCGTGGAACCCACACCAAAACCGTATCCGCCGAGAATCGTCTGGCGCACGGTTCTTCCGCGGGAAATGCTGCCAATGAAGAACGGTGCTGCCACACACCATACCATCCAGTATGCCCAGTAATAAATGGTCCAGTTCTGTGGGAAGTTTGTCGTACGCATCGGGTCCGTATACGTTGATAAGCCGATAAAGTTCTGAATCATTTTTCCAAGAGAAGAAAATCCAGTTCAATAATATACCGCGTCTCTCCCCCAAACAGCAGGACGAAGGCAAGGAGTCCAAAAACAGATAAATGCACACCTTGGCCAGAATGCTGATTCCTTTGAATCCATGCAGAAGAGAATAGGTATAAACACAGCAGGTGATCAGAAGAATGATAATATTAATCACAGTTCTGCTGACTTCCATATGGAACAGCTCGCCGATGATTTCCGCCATCAGAGGAGTTGCCACACTAAAAGTGGTAGCAGTTCCGGCCAGCAATGCAAAGACAGCCAGAAGGTCAATCAGACGGCCGCCAATTCCATCTGTCTGTTTTCCCAGAATCGGACGGCACGCCTCGCTGTATTTCTGACGGTTTCGTTTTCTTACATGAAGCATAAAGCCAAACGCAACAGCCAGTACCAGATAGAATCCCCACGGGATAAAGCTCCAGTGAAACAGTGGAAATACGCCTGCCCAGTCCTGAATGCTGCCAAAGTTCTGCGATGTGAGGATCTGTTGCGTACAAAATCCACTCAGAGAACGAATAAAACAGAATATCTGCTGCCAGACCACAGGTAAACATCATGCATCCCCATGCAAAAAAGGAATATTTTGGCTTCTCATCCGGCTTTCCAAGCACAATATTTCCGTATTTGGAGCCTGCCAGAAACAGAGACAGAAAGAAAATGCCAAGTCCGATGACCAGGTAATACGTTCCAAAGGTGTCTCCAAACAGAAATCGAATCTGGCCAAGTACCTGATTCGACTGCTCCGGTGCAAAGAAAAATACGATACATAGAGCAACGATCAGCGCCAGAGGCACCAGCGTAATCATCCAGTCGATTTCTTTTTTCTTCTGTTGGTTCTTACTGTTCATTTTCTTCCCTTTCTGCGTAATCCGCATACGATGCATCGAGTGCAACAAGCTCGCTGAAATTGTCTACTTCTATGATATCCTCTGCCTTCATTGGCCGGATGCCAAGCTGATACTCTTTCGGGTAGCAGAACATTGCCACATCGTCCCAGTAAATCTGACGGTTTTTCTTTACTTCAAACTCCTGCTCCAGATGGCCTTTTAACCGCTTTCCATCTTCTGCTGTCCATCGGGAAATGCTGTAGAGCTGCCAGCCGCCCTTTCCGCCGGTTCTGCTGCAGCCTGTCACAATGCCGTTTTCCACGGTCTGCAGCCACTCGTCGGTCTCATCATCCGTCCACACGCTGTTGTAACCGGATCGCTCAAACTCCGGTGCCAGAATTTCCGGATGATAGATGATCTGGTCACCGTCAAGAATAAACGCATTTTCCAGATGTTCCCGCGCCACATACAGCGATGCGATGTTGTTGCAGGTATCGTACCACGGATTGTCGATCAGCTTCAGACCCGGGTACTCCTCTTCCAGTGTCTGGAACTGTTCCTTGAGGTAACCGACTACCACGTAAATTTCTGTGATTCCGTTTTTGTGCAGTCCATTGATGACGGTATCAATCATCCGCACACCGTTTACCCGGACCAGCGGTTTTGGTGTTTTTAACGTTACCGGCTTCATCCGGTTTCCGAGGCCTGCCGCCATAATAATGGCGCGCTCTACTTTGTACATATTTCTTTTCCTTCCTCTCCCAGTTCCTGCTGGACAATTTTGTAATAATCTTTTGCGTAACGGTACTGCCGCAGGGAATATTCTCCGAATTCCACGCCTAATTTCCGTTTATATTCGCACCAGTTGCTCCAGAGCAGACCGCAGACTGCGATGTAGCAGTAGATTTTTATGCGTGTTCTGTCGTCACAGTTTCCTTCAAAATAAAGATCAATCAGATGGTCCACCTGCTCTTTTTTGTAAAGAGAATAGATACAGAACATCGCAATATCCACATGCGGATCCTGCATTCCGGCGTATTCCCAGTCGATCAGGCGGATCTCCTCTTTTCCGTTTTCTTCCACAAACAGAAAATTGTCCGGCACAGCATCAATGTGAGTGAGCACCCACTCTCCGGCATTTGCTTCGATGTAATCCTTTAACTGAAGCACATGCGCTTTCGTCTTTTCGTAATCTTTATATGCTGACGGAGTTCCTTCCCAGAGGCTTTCATAGTATTCCATCTGTCCGAACAGGTCGAAGGAATGGTCTACTCTTAATTTCTGCCCGTGAAACTCCCGCAGTTTCTTCATGCATTTCTGAAGATCTTCCTCATTTTCTGCATCGCAGACCCGCGCACCTTCGAGATATTCTGTGATTTTGTAGCCGTTCTCCGGGTTAATATAGGCAATCTCATCACAGATCCTGCGGCCGGCGATCGTCTGATATACAGCGGCTTCCTGCCTGCGGTTGATCAACTGATCGGTTCCCTCTCCCGGAATTCGCATAATGTATTTTTTATCTTTACAGGAGAATAAAAAGGATCGGTTTGTCATTCCTTTTTTCAGAACTGTAATGTTTGTCACTTCGTTCTGCTGTGCTCCAAGTGCTTCACAGATTACCTGAATCGCATCCGTCTGCAGCTGGCTGGAATCGCTGTCAATCTCACGCAGCTGCTCATAGGTATTGATTTCTACGGCATCGGCAGCATGTACAACACGGGCCGTCACAATCATTCTGTCTTTCCGGTATAAGGTTTCCTCCCAGAACGCTCCGTCGTATCGGGAATCTCTTCCCAGTTCTTCCAGACGCTCCCGCACGATCTCCGCTTCTGTTTCCAGCAGATAACAGATGCCGATCATCGCGTTTCCGCCTGCCTGTTCTTTCTGTACGACCAGCTCCTGCTTCCGGTTTACGCGGACGGTACTGTCATCATCCACCAGATCGCTGACCATGTACCAGGAATATAATTCGTTTCTGCTGTATGGATTCTTTTCACACCAGATATCACAGGGAATGATGTAGCTGTTTGATAAATGGGCTGCCGCCGTTTTCAGGGAATGCAGATTGTTTTTCGACACATAGTCCGGAGCGACGATCAATTCTACGCCGTATTCATCGATCAGATATTCATACTGCTCTTTCATAAATCCGACAACGACGTAAATCTCTGTAATGCCGACTTCATGAAGCTGACGGATTGTGCGCTCTATCAGCCGCTCTCCCTTGATTTCCAGAAGTCCTTTCGGTGTCTCTGTATTAATCGGAACCATCCGCATACCAAATCCGGCGGCAAGGATAATGGCGTTTTTCGGCGCTTTCTCTTTTGCCTCACGCAGTGTCTT
>ENA-OPYT01000116-OPYT01000116.1-human-gut-metagenome-genome-assembly--contig:-NODE-116-length-24383-cov-3.402540_pt1 | contig 24383 bp, 28 predicted proteins | sample MGYA00242636_ERZ504480 | MGnify/ENA primary metagenome ERZ504480 (study PRJEB26092, sample SAMD00036228) | human gut metagenome | host: Homo sapiens | study: EMG produced TPA metagenomics assembly of...
AGCTGTCTTACGGGAAGGATGTAAAACTTACCGCTTATTACGGTATTCCCACTGATTATGGCTATGATAAAATGTGGGGTGCATCCGTTGGCGGCAAAGTTGGCAATTTAAGCCTTTCTGCCGGTTATGATAAATTTCAGGATGCTTTAAATGAAATCCAAGGCTATGGGGTTCCTAACAGTGCGGAAAAAGGTACGGATAACGGCATTTGGAACATAAGCGCAAAATATAAATTTGATGATTTTACTTTAGGCGCAACTTACCTGCATTCTGATGTTGATGTTTATAATTCGCCGTATAATGATGTTGACACCGACGGTTATGTTATCAGCGCAGGTTACAAAGGTTCGGATAAAAACAAACCCGGCAGCTGGGGCTTGTTTGCGAATTACTATGACCAGGGCGCGGGCACTTTTGTGGCGCACACCATGTACCCCGGCGACTGGAGTTACTATGTAGACGAAGGCTTTAAAGGCTATATGGTTGGCGGCGGCGTAACCCTTTGCCAAAAAATCATGGTTTACCAGCTGCATTACTATGACCTTGAAGGCAAGGAAAGCGGGCTGGATGATCAGATTCTCTGGAGCCGCCTGCAAATTATGTTTTAACTAAATAGCAGTTTTAAATATTACGGAACAACTAAATTAAGTAATAAAAAAATCCCCTTTTTCATGTAAATGATAAAAGGGATTTTAGTGCTTTAGTGAATGAAAACGTTGCAGCGTTGTATGCTGCTTGGTAGGTCGCTGCGCAATTAATCCTTATTCAAATGTTCGTCCAGCATGCCCTGGTTAACACTGCTGAGCGCACTTAAGAGTTTTATTTTCAGGCGGGTAATGCGCAGGGCTTCCACTTCTTCCACGGTAATTTCCGCTTTGGGCAGTTTTACGGTCTGGCCTATCTGCGGCTGCGTGTTAAGCTGCGTGTAAACCCAGCCGCCAATGGTATCGCACTGGCTGTCGTCAAGTTCAAGCCCGAACAGGTCGTTAACGTCTTCTAAAAGCATTTTGCCGTCAACGGAGTAGCTTTTATCGGTTTCTTCTTCCACTTCGGGGCGTTCTTCGTCAAATTCGTCCTGTATTTCACCAACGATTTCTTCAAGAATGTCTTCGATAGTTACCATACCGGCGGTGCCGCCGTATTCGTCAATCAAAATGGCAAGCTGTTTGCGTTCCTTCTGCAAAAGGCGCAGCAGGTTGCTGATAGGCATGGAAACAGGCACTTCCAGCACATCGCGGGCCAGTGTGCTTAAGTCGGGCTTTTGGCCGTCATTAAGGGCGCGCAGCAAATCTTTAATATGCAGAAAGCCGATGATATGGTCTTTATCCTCGTTGCAGATGGGGTAACGCGTCATGCGTTCCGTCAGCGCGGTTTTGATGTTTTCATCAAAGCTGTCTTCAAGGTACAGGCAAATCATATCTGTGCGGGGCACCATAATTTCGCCGGCACTGCGTTCGGAAAAGTCAAAAACGTTATCGAGATAGGTAAGCTCGCTTTTGTCGATATAGCCGTATTTATAGCTTTCTTCCATCAAAATGCGGATTTCTTCTTCGTTATGCGCTTCTTCCGCTTCGCTGGCGGCGCTGATGCCCATGCGGCGCAGGGTCCAGTTGGCAACATGGTTTAAAAACCATACGGCCGGGTACATCAGCTTGTCGAACATAATCAGCGGGCGCGCTACAAATAAAACAATGGCTTCCGTTTTTTGTATGGAAAGCGATTTCGGCACCAGTTCGCCAAGTACAATGTGCAGGGCGGTAATTACGGAAAAGCCTACCACAAAGGCCAGCGTGTGCTCAAGCTGCGGCGGCAGTTTAAGCAGGGCAAATACCGGCGCCAGCATTTTGGCAACGGCAGGTTCGCCAATCCAGCCAAGGCCGAGCGAGGCAAGGGTAATGCCAAGCTGCGTTACGGAAAGGTAGGCGTCAAGGTGTTCCGTTACCTGGCGTGCGTAAACCGCGCTTTTGCTGCCTTTCTTTAATTAAAGTGTCGAGCCTTGAAGGGCGCACTTTAACGATAGAAAATTCTGATGCCACGAAAAAGCCGTTAAGCGCTACCAGAAATAAAATTACAATAATGTTTAAAATTATCACGAAATAATCCAAATAATGTGTTTCCGCTTGGGAAACAGTCACCTCCGCTCTAATAGCAATATTTTTTTAATTGTATCATATATTCGGGCGCGTTCAAAAGGTTAAATCGGCATAAATTGGCGTTTGTGGGGTAATTTTGGGCTTTGGTTTGCCAATGCTTCCGCACTGACCACTGTAAAGGGGCGTAACTTGTTTTTTAGCCGTTTTTCGCGGTATTAAAGGCAAAAAATACCCGGCAGGCGTTAAAACGTACCGGGTATTTGTAAATTCTGGGTAAATTGCAAAGGCTATTTAATGTAATAAACGCGGTTTTCCTTGCGCGGTGCAGCCTGCGGTTCGGGAGCGCCGGCATAGCCTAAAATGCAGTGGCCTATGCCTTCGTAGTCGCCTTCAATGCCGAGCTGTTTTAAAATTTCCCTGCCTTCTGGCAGTTCAAATTCTTCTTTGGCGCGGTGAATCCAGCAGCTGGCAACGCCGAGCGCGTGGGCGGCAAGCATTAAATTTCCCATGGCAAGGCTGCCGTCGTAAACGTAAGTGGGATATTTTTTATCGGCCAGCACAATAACAACAACCGGTGCGCCGTAAAACGGGTCAATATCGGGCTTGCCAAAAATTTTGGCATTTAATTTGCTTAATTTATCGCGCATTTCTTTATCGGTAATGGCAATCATAATGGGGTTTTGCGTACCGTGCCCGCTGGCGGCGTAGGTGCCTGCCCTTAAAATTTCGTCAAGCACTTCCTGCGGCAGCATATCGGGTTTATATTTGCGGCAGCTTCTTCTGGTTAAAAGGTTGTTCATTGCTTCGTTCATATTTAAAACCTCCTTTGGGGGCGTGTGCCCTTACAAATTTAATATAGCACCGCGGCGGCGCTTCGTCAAATATCCGCAGGGGCGGATGTGCCTGCCAAATTAAAATGTTTTATGCAAAAAATGCGTTAAGATATGGTATAATTAATAGATGTAAATTTTTATAAAGGACGGTAGTTATGCGTTTAAGAAAAAAGCCATGGATTGAAACTGCAATGGAAGAATTAAAGGATAAATATGTGCTGATGCACAATCTGGAGGATTATAAAGGGCACTGGCAGGAGCGTTTTCCCAAAAAGCGCCTGTGCCTTGAGATTGGCTGCGGCAAGGGGCGCTTTTTTAACCGGTATGGCGGAACTGCACCCGGAAAAGGCTTTTATAGGCGTGGAAACGCAGCATGATATTTCGTATTACCCGGGCAAGTATATTATGGATAACAAGCTGGAAAACGCCGTTGTTATCTGCGCTAACGCAGAGCAGCTGGAGGACTGGTTTGAGCCGGGCGAAATAAAGGAGCTGTATTTGAATTTCAGCGACCCGTGGCCGAAGGCGCGCCACGCCAAACGCCGCCTTACGCACAGAAACTTTCTGGCAAAATACCAGAGGCTTTTGGGCAGCGGCGGGCACCTGCGCTTTAAAACGGACAACAGGGCTCTGTTTGATTTTTCGGTAGAGGAGTTTAAGGAGTTTGGGCTGGAAATTATTGCCCTGAGCTACGATTTGCACCATTCGGAGTACGAGAACGAAGTGCAGACGGAGTATGAGCAGAAGTTCAGCGCTTTGGGCACGCCCATTAATTTTTGCGAAGTTGTGTTTAAGTAGAGGCATTTATGCAGAAACACTTTTTTATCTGGGACAATCCGCGTGACGCAGTAATATGGATTACGCTGATGCTTTTGGCGATAGGCTGCATTAATGTTTTCAGCGCCAGTTTTGTTGAAGCGACGGATATGTTCAGCGACGGCTATTTTTATTTAAAACGCTACGTTGCGTTTGCGGCGGTTGGCTTTGCCGTGATGCTGTATTTGGGGCTGCGCGGCCCTGATTACCATTTATGGCTGAGCAAGCACTGGCTGAATATTATTTATTTTTCGGTACTGTTTTTGCTGATTGCCGTTGATACGGTTGGCGTTACAACCAAGGGTGCGCAGCGCTGGCTGTATATAGGGCCGTTCAGCTTGCAGCCTTCGGAGCTGGCAAAGCTGGCAGTGATTATGGTGTGCGCCGGTGAGCTTGGCAAGCGGCTGAAAAAACATCTGCGCCCGGCATTGTTTGATTACCCGGGTAACAAAACGATGGTAATGGCGCTGATATACGGAGCCTTGGTTTTGAAACAGCCGGATATGGGCACGGCGGCGATTGTTGTTGCGCTTTCCGTGGGTATGTATATTCTGGCAGGGCTTCCGCTGCGTATGCTGCTGCTTTTAATGGCGGGCGGCTTTGTGGGCGTTGTGGGGCTTATTGCCATTGCGCCGTACCGCCTGCAAAGGGTTCTGGTGTGGTACGACCCGTGGAGCGACCCTTCCAACGCGGGCTACCAGATGGTGCAGTCGTTAATTTCCATAGGCAGCGGCGGTGTTTTGGGCGTGCCCTGGGGGCAGGGCAGCGGCAAATTCTTTTATCTGCCGGAGGCGCATACCGACTTTGCCTTTGCCATTTACTGCCAGGAATGGGGCTTTGGCGGCGCCGTGTTTTTAATTTTTCTGTTTGCGCTTTTGGGCATTGCGCTGTTCCGTATGGCGGCTGCCTGCCGTGATGAGGAGGGCTTTATGCTCATCAGCGGCGTAACGCTTCTGGTTGTGGGGCAGGCTGCGGCCAATATGCTGATGGTATGCGGCTGCCTGCCGGTTATCGGCGTGCCGCTTTCGTTTATAAGTTACGGCGGCACTTCCATGGTGGTATCGCTTACGGCGCTGGGGCTGGCGCTTTCGGTTTACAAGGCGGAGGTTAAGCGCGAAAAGCGCGAAGAACTGCTGCGTGATGCCGGTATGCCGCCCATTATGCCAACCTCTGATTTAAGGCGCAGGGGGTGGCGCAGATGAGAAAAGAATTTAAGTTTTACAGCAGCAAAAAACGCCTTTTTTGGGCTGTTTGCATTAATTTTTACCGTTTTTGCCATAGTTATCGGGCGCCTGGTGTGGCTGCAAATTGTACGCGGCGACGCAATGGCGCGGCAGTCGATGGCACAGGCCATGGGCACGGACGTAATGTATTCGCCGCGCGGGGCGATTGTAGACTGCAACGGCGAAGAACTTGCCGTAAGCATTATGGCAAAATCGCTGTATGTTGACCCTGTTGAAATGGAGGACCGTCCGGACAGTGCGGCTGCCAAAAGCGGGCGCAACGTTAAGCGCCTGGCAGCAGATTTACTGGCAGGACCGCTCGGCATCAGTGCCGAAAGCCTGTACAGCGATTTTACTACGGAAGCACGTTTTATATGGATTAAGCGAACGCTGACGCCGAAAGAGGCGGACGAGGTAACGCGCATAGTTAAAGAAAACAAGCTGCCGGGCCTGCACTTTTTGGAAGAAAGCAAGCGTTATTACACCAAAAAGAGCATGGCCGCGCAGATTCTGGGTTTTGTAGGTACGGATGACAAGGGGCTGGCCGGTATTGAGCTGGCGCTTGATTCCGTAATTAAAGGTGCCAAAACCGAGCAGGAAGAAATGGTGGACGCACTGGGCCGCCCGATGGGCGAAGCGGGCATGAACCATTCGCGCCCGCAGAATATGCCGACGGTGTACCTTACTATCGACAGCAAAATTCAGTTTGTGCTGGAGGACGCGCTTGACCGCGCCATGAAGGAAACCAAATCGCGTGCGGCGGCAGCCATTTTGATGGACCCGCACACCGGCGCGGTACTGGGCATGGCTTCGCGCCCGACCTTTGACCCTAACGATTTTGGCGAATACCCGGTTTCCACGTGGACGAACAGGGCAATTTCCATTATTTACGAGCCGGGTTCTGTTTTTAAACCGATTGTAGGCTGCATGGGACTGAGTGAAAACATCATTACGCCGCAGACCGTGTTTGAGGATAAGGGCAGCATTAAAATTGCCGACCGCGTTATCCGCAACTGGGACGGCGAAGGGCGCGGGCAGGTACCCTTTGAGGATATTATTAAATACTCCATCAACACCGGCATGGTGCAGCTGGGTATGCAGCTCGGCGCAAACCAGATGATTGATTACAGCAAAAAGTTCGGCTTCGGGCAGCCGACTGGCATTGAACTGCCGGGCGAGGAAAGCGGCATTTTGTACAGGCCGGAAGATATGTACGAGCCTGATATTGCCACCATGGCCATTGGGCAGGGCATTGCCGTAACGCCGCTGCAAATGCTGCGCGCTATCTGCGCCATTGCCAACGGCGGCGAACTTCTGGAGCCTTACATTATTGATAAAATTGTAATGCCCGACGGTCGCGTGCTGCGCCAGGGGCAGAAGAAGGTTGTGCGCCGCGTTATTACCGAAGACGTTGCCGGGCAGATGCGCATGATGATGGAAAAAGTAGTCAGCGAGGGCGGCGGCAAACCGGCGCATATTGCTGGCTATCAGATTGCGGGCAAAACCGGCACGGCAGAAAAACTTGCCGAGCAGGGCGGCTATGCCCCGGGCGAATACATAGCTTCTTTTGTGGGCTTTGTACCGGCAGCCAATCCGCAGTATGCGATGCTGGTAATGCTTGATACGCCGCAGGGCGCGTTTTACGGTTCGCAGGTATCGGCGCCGGTATTTAAAGATACATTGCAGCAGATACTTGTTGCCAAAGGCATTCAGCCGAGCACGCATGAAGGGCTGCCTTCGTTTGAGGAAGATGCCAAAGACAGGGCCAAAGCCGTTAAAGTGCCGGTAATGGAATTTTTGCCGGACAACAAAGTAAAGATACCGGATTTTACCGGGCTTGACATGCGCCAGACGGCAGAACTGGTGCAGCGCGGGCATCTGGTGCTGGTGCCTTACGGCAGCGGCAGGGCAAAGAAGCAGTCGCTGCCGCCGGGGACTGTTGCCGCGGAAGGCACAAAACTGGAAATATGGTTTGAATAATTTATCTCTACCGGAAGGAAAAAGGAACTCCGGCAGAGAATAAAACAAAGATATAGTTATTTAAGTGCAGAAAAGGGAGGTACCAAGATGTTATCGGATATTGAAATTGCTCAAAAGGCGCATATGCTGCCCATTACTGAGGTTGCCGCAAAACTCGGCATCGGTGAGGAAGATATTGAGTTATACGGCCGCTACAAGGCAAAACTTTCCATGGATTTAATTAAAAGAGTGCAGGATAAGCCTGACGGAAAACTTATTCTGGTTACGGCCATTACCCCGACCCCTGCCGGTGAAGGCAAATCCACCACTACGGTAGGCCTGGCACAGGGGCTTGCCAAAATCGGGCAAAAAGTTATCGTTGCCCTGCGCGAACCTTCACTCGGCCCCTGCATGGGCATTAAGGGCGGTGCAGCAGGCGGCGGCTATTCTCAGGTTGTGCCTATGGAGGACATTAACCTGCATTTTACCGGCGATTTTCATGCCATAACATCTGCCCATATGCTTCTGGCAGCCATGCTTGACAACCATATTCAGCAGGGCAACGCTCTTAATATCGACCCGCGCCGTATTGTGTGGAAACGCGTTGTTGATATGAATGACCGCGAACTGCGCAACATAGTTGTCGGTCTTGGCGGCAAAGCGCACGGCGTACCGCGCCAGGACGGCTTTGATATTACCGTAGCTTCGGAGGTTATGGCTATTTTGTGCCTGGCAACCGGCCTGCACGATTTAAAAGAACGCCTGAGCAAAATTATTGTGGCTTACGATTACAGCGGCAACCCCATTACCGCCGGTATGCTTAAAGCACAGGGCGCAATGGCGGCACTGTTAAAAGACGCTGTAAAACCGAACCTTGTACAGACGCTGGAAAATGTGCCTGCCATTATTCACGGCGGCCCGTTTGCCAATATTGCCCACGGCTGCAACAGCGTAATGGCAACCAAAACGGCGCTTAAGCTTGCCGATTACACCATTACGGAAGCAGGCTTCGGTGCAGATTTGGGCGCGGAAAAATTCTTTGACATTAAATGCCGTTATGCCGGTTTAAAACCGGATGCAGTTGTGCTGGTTGCAACCGTACGCGCGCTTAAAATGCACGGCGGCGTGCCGAAAACAGACCTTGCAACACCTGATGTGGAAGCTGTAAAACGCGGCATTGTCAACCTTGAAAAGCATATCGAAAACATTAAGCAGTACGGTTTGCCTCTGGTTGTTGCCATTAATGCCTTTGCACAGGATACCCCGGAAGAACTGGAAGCCATCCGCAGCCACTGCGCCGCACACGGCGTAAACGTTGCGCTTTCGGAAGTATTTGCCAAAGGCGGCGAAGGCGGCATTGAACTGGCGAAAGAAGTTGTGGCGCTGGCAACAAGCGGCAAAGCCGATTTTAAACTTCTGTACGGCGAAGAACTGAGCCTGAAGGAAAAAATTGAAACCATTGCCAAAAAGATTTACGGTGCAGTGGGCGTAAACTACACCAAAGAAGCAAATAATGCTTTGAAGGACTTTGAAAAAATGGGCTATGGGCATTTGGCTGTCTGCATGGCCAAAACCCAGTATTCCTTCTCGGATGACCCGGCGCTTCTGGGCCGCCCGGAAGGCTTTGAAATTACCATTAAAAACTGCCGTATCGCAGCCGGTGCAGGCTTTGTGGTAGTATTAACCGGTGATATTATGACCATGCCGGGCCTGCCGAAAGTTCCTGCCGCCGAAAAAATTGACGTAAGCGACGACGGCGTAATAAGCGGACTGTTTTAAGGAGAACTGTTATGGAAACTTTGATTATGAGGGGAAAACCCGTTGCCGATGCTTACCGCGAAACCATTATGCAGCGTGTGGCCAATGCGCTTGGCAAAGGGCGTAAAGTAACGCTGGCAATTATTGTTGTTGGCGATGACCCGGCTTCGCACGTTTACAAAGACCGTTTAATGAAACTTGCTGAAAGCATGGGCATTTATGTTAAAGAACTTTTATATCCTGCCGATACCAAACAGGAAGATTTGCTGCGCGACATTGCCCGCATGAACCACAACCGTTACGTTACCGGCGTACTGCCGATGATGCCTATGCCCAAACCGCTGGACAGCGATACAATCGGCGCGGCAGTTACCGCCAGCAAGGATGTGGACTGCCTGAACGTGAAAAACGTTGGCGATATGTACCTTGGCTATGGCAAAATGTCACCGTGTACGCCGCGTGCCTGCATGGCAACGCTTGAACATTACGGCATTGAACTGGAAGGCAAACATGCCGTTGTAATCGGCCGCAGTAATGTTGTAGGCAAACCGGTTGCCAATTTGCTTTTAAACAAAAACGCCACCGTTACCATTTGCCACAGCAAAACCAAAAACATTGCCGAAATTACCCGCCAGGCAGATATTATCGTTGCGGCAGTAGGCAAACCCTGCTTTGTAACGCCCGATATGATTAAAGAAGGCGCGGTTGTTGTAGATGTTGGCATTAACGCCGTTGACGGCAAACTGGTGGGCGACGTTGACCCTGCCGTTGTAGGCAAAGCCGCTGCTTACACTCCGGTGCCGGGCGGCATTGGCGTTGTAAGCAACATGATGGTAATGGATTTGCTTACACGCAATCAGTAACAGGGCGGCGCGTATAAATGAAAAAGTTTTTATGGCTGCTGCTGTTAGTGCTGTTTGCAGGTTTTATCTTTTTTAATTCTTCGCTGCCTGCGGAAACTTCATACAAAGCTAGCGGGCTGCTGGCCCAGTGGCTTGACAGCCTGTATGCCGCTATCGGCGACCCGATGCCGGTAGACCGTCTGGAGGCACGCCTGCGCAAGCTGGCACATTTTGTGGAATTTGCCGTTCTGGCAATGATTATGGTTAATACCTTTATCAGCTGGCGCGTGTCCAACCGCGTGGCGTCCGGTTACATCCTATTTTTGGGGCTGGCCGTTGCCGTAGCGGATGAGTACATTCAGCTTTCGGTGCCGGGGCGTACGGCGCAGGTTACCGATATTGTGCTTGATTTCTGCGGCGTGTTCATTATCTGGCTATGCCGCGAAATATGGCTGTGGAGTAAAAAGTAGCGCAGCAAAATATAATAACAAAATACATTGTAAAAAATAAAAAAACACCGCTTTTACAGCGGTGTTTTTGCGTATAATTATAAGTTTTAATTATGATTATTTTAGTTTGTTACGTTTGTTTAAGTAGTATGTTCAAACAAAATATTTATCTTGATGCGGCCCGGTAAAAATGCTGCGGCTTCTCCGATTCCGTCCGGGCACAGCACCGGACTCTCGTACTTTTAAGCCTTGATTTTATCCGCCGCAGATTTTTATCTATCGCCTTACAATATAAATATTTTATTTGAACTATTCTTACTTTTTCAGTAAATAGCAAAGGCTATATAAACCTTTTGCCGGAAATTTATGTTTACTTTCTTACAGCTCTTTAATAAACTTGCACAGCTTGTCAACCGCATCCTGCGAGGTAGACCAGCTGGTGCAGATACGGGCAGCCACTCTGCCGTCAGGCAGGTTTTCATAAAGGCCGAGTTTAAAATGGCTGTTTATTTTTTCGTACATTTCTTTGGTGATGATGATAAACTGCTGATTGGTGGGTGAATCAGTCAAGAATTCAAAGCCGCATTCTTTAAGCACGGATTTAATCTGCATGGCTGTATCAATGCCCTGTTTGCAGATACGGTAGTATAAACCGTTGGTGAACATGGCTTCAAACTGAATGCCAAGCAGGCGGCCTTTGGCAAGTACGCTGCCGCACTGTTTCATCAGCGGAATAAAATCCTCTTTAATGGCAGGGTTTAAAATAACCGCCGCTTCGCCGAACAGCATGCCGCATTTGGTGCCGCCAATGTAGAACACGTCGCAGTTATTGGCAATGTCCTGCATGGTAAAATCGCAGGCGGGCGAAGTAAGCCCGTAACCGAGGCGCGCACCGTCAATAAACAGGTATAAATTATACTGCTTGCATACGGCGTATAAATCTTCAAGTTCTTTTTGCTGTACAGCGTGCCGGTTTCCGTAGGCTGCGAAATGTAAACCATTTTAGGCATTACAATATGCTCGCGGCTGGGGTCGTGCAGGTATTTTTCCTGTTCAGCGGCAATCTGGGAGGCGGTAATTTTGCCGTCCTCGTCGGGCACTACAAGCACCTTGTGGCCGCTGCGTTCAATAGCGCCTGCTTCGTGCGTGTTAATATGGCTGCGCGCGGTTCCGTAAACGCCGTGGAAGGGGCGCAGGGAGGCGGAGATAATAGTAAGGTTGGTCTGCGTGCCCGCCATCATAAAATAAACGTCCGCATCCGGGCGGCCGCATTCTTTCTGAATCAGCGCGCGGGCAGCTTCGCAGTATGCGTCCTCGCCGTAGCCTGCTGTTTCTTCAAGATTGGTTGCTCCCAAAACTTCTAAAATTTCCGGCGTGCAGCCGGTAGTGTAGTCACTGGTAAAATAATACATCTTTCAGCCTTCTTTCGTTATTTGGCACGCCTGCTGCGGATAACCTCAAAAATAATCGGGGTAAGCGAAAACAGAATAATGCCCATTGTTACATATGAAAAGTTTTGTTTGATAAACGGAATGTTGCCGAAAAAGTAGCCGCCGCCGAGGAATAAAAATACCCAGGTGCAGGCGCCGCTGACATTGTAAATGGCAAAGGTGCGGTAGTGCATGGTGCCGATGCCTGCTACAAAAGGTGCAAAGGTGCGCACAATCGGGGCAAAACGGGCCAGGAAAATAGCTTTGTGGCCGTGCTTGGCATAAAAGTCTTCGGCTTTTTTTACGTATTCCGGCTTAATCAGCTTTGAATTGGCGGCAAGTATTTTATGCCCCAGGTGCCTGCCTATCTCGTAGTTGCAGGCATCGCCGGTAATTGAAGCCACAAGGAAAATAACGGCCAGAAGCGGCAGGCTGAGCCCTTCGGCGGATGCCGCCAGCGCGCCGCAGGCAAACAAAAGCGAATCGCCCGGCAGAAACGGCGTTACCACAAGCCCTGTTTCACAAAAAACAATAATGAACAAAAATGCGTAAATCCAGTGCCCGTAGGCTTCCATAACAACGGGCAGGTAACGGTCAAAATGCAGGATAAAATCGGCAATGTTGGAATAAATAGCTTCCATCGGCTCCTCCTTATACAAAAACTAACAATATTTTAACATAAAGAAACAAAAAATAATAGAAAAATAATTTGTAAGCATAAGCTGACTTTGTGCTGTCACTTTATGTTATATGTGTTATAATAGCACTATAAAATTAAATTTGTATTAAAGGAGATTTTTATGGATATTGAAGTAATAAAAGCAAAAATAGCCGAATTCAAGGCCAAAGGCTGCGAAGTTCCCGATATGGATATGATAAAAACGCCGGAACAGATTGAAGGCATCCGTGCGGCAGCTAAAATTAACAATGCCTGCCTTGATTTGATTGCCCAAAAAAATTAAAGCCGGCATGACAACGGAAGAAATTGATGCGCTGGCGTATGATTTTATTACCAAGAGCGGCGGTATTCCTGCCTGCCTCGGTTTTTACGGCTTTCCGAAAAGCATCTGCACTTCGGTTAATGACCAGGTTTGTCACGGTATTCCCGATAAAACGATGCTTAAAAGCGGCGACATTGTTAACGTTGACGTAACCACTATTTACAACGGCTATTACGCCGATGCTTCGCGCATGTTTATGATTGGCAAGGTTTCCAAACCGAATCAGGATTTAGTTGCCATTACCAAAGAATGTATGCGCCGCGGCGTGGAAGCCTGCAAGCCGTGGGCGTTTATCGGCGATATCGGCGCTGCCATTGCCCCGTTTGCGCGCAAGCACGGTTACAGCGTGGTAACGGAATTTGGCGGGCACGGCGTTGGCGTTGATTTCCACGAAGAACCTTTTGTGTGCCACGACAGCAAAAAAAATTACCGGCATGCTGATGGTGCCAGGTATGGTATTTACGGTTGAGCCGATGATTAACGCCGGCCGCCGTGATGTGTTTATTGACGCTTCAAACGACTGGACTGTTTATACGCAGGACGGCAGCATGTCGGCCCAGTGGGAAAACACGGTGCTTGTTACCGATACCGGCGTGGAAGTACTGGCCTGGTAAGGCGAAGCAGTATCAAATTTATACTTTGGTTTAAAACAAAATACGCATAAAATAAAAATCCCGCTTTTGGCGGGATTTTTTTTGTACAATTATTTGCTTTCTTTGTTTTCGGTGCCGTCTTTAACTTCTGCCGCTGCTTTTTCGGCTTCGCGTTTGGCTTTGGCCTCCTGCATGGCATCATAGCGGTCGTATTCGTCCCAGTCGGGATGCGCTTCGGCAATCTCGCGTTCCAGTTCTTCATCAGCGCGTTTTTCTGCTTCGGCAGCTTCTTTGCGTGCCTTGGCTTCGGCGCGGCGTTCTTCTTTGGTTTTCTTCTTTTCTTTTACGGGCTGAGGTACGGGGTCTTCACCGAAGCGGTTAGGCCCTTTGGTGCCGCGGAAGAAAATCAGGAACAGATTGAAAAGCTGGGCAATGTAAAATAAAATTGCCGCTGCAAGGTCAATGGCGGTATTGCCGGTGTTTACGGTGCTTTAAAAGCGCGCCGGAACCCAGAAGCATCCACCAGCCGCTTAAATTAAGGTCGTGCAGGCGGCGCACGCCGAGCGAAATGCTGGCGATAATCAGCGGAATATAATAAACCCAGAACACCAGCGATTTGCGCACGTTGGTGGCAAAATGCGCGGGGTCTTCCTTAAGGTGCGGTTCGGCGTTGATAACTATTAAAACAAAAAAGATACTGATGGCGCCAAGCATCATCAGGCGCATTAAAAAGGGCTTGCGGTTCAAACGCCCTTTAAAGCTGAAATAATCATGTTTAAACTCTTTTACTGTCATAAAAAACCTCCGGTCAAAATGTCATACGAAAAAATTATATTCGCTGCGGGCGGCGTTATTCCTGCCTGTTTTTGCGCTTTTGCTGCCAAAATGCGTGGAATTTATCTGCCAGTTCCGTTTTGCCGCATTTGGCAGGCCAAAGTTCGGCATTGGCAAAACGCATGGCTGCCGCCAGATGGTCATACGCTTCGGCGTTGAAGCCCTGCAGCGAGCGCAGCAGTTCTTTGGCTTCCTGGCGTTTGGTGTGGCCGTCGTAGGGGCAGGGGTTTTTCAGCGGGTGCAGGTTAAGCTCGTCAACCATACTGATAATTTCCGTCTCGCGGTAATATAAAAGCGGGCGTATTAAGGTAAGTCCCGTGCGCGAAAGCGGAGTTACCGGCAGAAAGGTTTTAAGCTGGCCGCTGGCAACAAGGTTTAAAAAGAAGGTTTCCACGGCGTCATCATGGTGGTGCGCCCAGGCAACTTTGTTAAAGCCCAGCTCCAGCGCCGTGCGGTTGGTGGCGGCGCGGCGGAAATAAGCGCAGGTAAAGCACGGCGTGTTGGTGCGGTGCTGCCACGCTTCGGTAACGTCAACTTTGCTGCTGTAATGTTTAAGTCCGTACTGCGCACAGAAGCTTTCCAAATCAGCTTTGGGAAAATCACTGCTGAACATGGTATCAACCGTGTAGCAGGCAAGGTCAAACTTAAAGGGCGCATACTGCTGCACTTCGGCCAGCGCGGCCGTTAAAAACATACTGTCTTTGCCGCCGCTTAAGCCTATCAGCACGCGGTCGCCTTCCTTCAGCATTTCAAATTCTATTATGCAGCGCCACAGCTTACCCAAAAGGGCTGCGGGCACAAAAGGTTTACGGCTCATAACTGCTCCTTAAAACAGGGTAAAATTTATTAAGCGTTCCCATTATATCACAAAATTCTGCCGAAGCACATAAAAAAGCACCCGTTTATAAAACGGATGCTTCTGTTTTAACATATCAGCCCAGGGTTTCAGTAACCTTTACCAGTTCTTCGCGGATTTTAATATGCTGCGGGCAGGCTTTTTCGCAGGCGCCGCACTTAATGCATTCGGCGGCTTTCTTTTTGCCGTGGCCCGTAACCAGCCAGTTTTCCTGGTGTTTGGCAGCGGCCAAATCCTTATACAGCGTGTAATAGTTCATTGCCGTAAAGCTGCCGCTTACGCCGATATTCATTGGGCAGACCTTGGCGCAGTAGTTGCAGGTGGTGCAGGGAATGAGCGGAATTTTTGCCAGCGCCTCCTGCGCCTGTTTCAGCGTTGCTTCTTCGGCAGCGGTAAGGCCTTTAAAATCCTTCATGTAAGAAAGGTTGTCCTGCATCTGCTCAACATTGCTCATGCCGCTGAGCACGGTAATAATGCCTTCCAGATGCGCAGCAAAGCGGATGGCCCAGCTTGCCACGGACATTTCCGGCTCGGCGTCTTTTAATATTTTCTGTACGCTTTCCGGCGGATTGGCGAGCATGCCGCCCTTAACCGGTTCCATAATGATAATGGGCTTGCCGTGTTTGCGCGCCACTTCGTAGCAGCGGCGGCTCTGTACTGCCGGGTAATCCCAGTCGGCATAGTTAATTTGCAGCTGCACAAATTCCGTTTCTGGGTGCGCGTTTAAAATGGTGTCCAGTTCTTCCGGCGTGGAGTGGAACGAAAAACCAACGTGTTTAATCAGCCCTTTGGCTTTTTGCTCCTGCACAAAGTCCCACATATTGTAATCGTCAAAATATTTGGTGCGGCTTTCACCGAGGTTGTGCAGAAGGTAAAAATCAAAATAACCTGCGCCGGTTTGTTTTAAGCTGGTTTCAAACTGGTTAACTGCTTCTTCTCGCGTTTTGCAGTTAATCCAGGCGGCTGTTTTTGGTTGCAAGCTGAAATTTTTCGCGTCGGGTAGCGTTCTACCAGCGCCTGGCGGATAGCGTCTTCGCTGCCGGGGTAGGCCCACGCCGTGTCAAAATAGGTAAAGCCTGCTACCAAAAACATATCTACCATTTTTTTCGTCTGCTCTACGTCGATAACGTCGCCGTTTTTCGGCAGGCGCATCAGCCCAAAACCGAGTTTTTTAATGTCCTCTCCTAAATATGCCATAATATCCCTTCTTTCAAAAACTGCTTACTTTAATTATAAAAAAATTTATAAAAGTTTTAAAGTTGTAAGGCACTCCAGGGCAATGGTTTCGCGCAGCGGCAGGTCTTTCGCCTCCGGCGTGTCCATGTTCAGCGCAAAAACATACAGTTTGCCTTTGGCTTCCACCCAGCCTACAAACCAGCCCACGGGCACGGCAATATTATCCGTCGCCCAGCCGGTTTTGCCGTGCAGGGTGTAAGCGTCCGTCTGTTTTAAAACGGTAATATTGCAAACCTGCTGCTGCGCCTTTTGCGGATAGGGTAATTGCCTACGGGCAAGTGCCGTCAGCAGCTTTACCTGCTCCAGCGCGCTGATTTTAAGCGGCCCTTCCAGCCAGAAACTGTCGATTTTACTGCCAATGCTTTCGTTGCCGTAGTGCAGCTTTTTAATGTTGGCCTGCATGCGTTCCGTACCGATGAGGCGCGCCAGTTCTTTATAGGCTGGCACCTGCGAAAGCTTTATGGCGCTGCGCAGGCTGGCGTCGGCTTTCCAGCTTTCAAGGTACACCGGTTCGCCGCCGTAGCGGTAAAAAACTTCGTCCGCATCTTTAACAACGCCTTCGCTTAAACCGATAAGGCTGTTAAAAATTTTAAACGTGCTGGCGGGGTAAAAACGCTCTGCTGCACGCCCGGCGTTGTGCAGCCAGTAACCGTTTTTCTGTACGTCATAAATTACAAGGGTTCCGTTTACGCCATGTTGTGCAAATATGTCGTCAAGCCTGCTGGTGTTCACGGGGCGGTCAACGGAGCTTTCCGCATAAGCGGCGGGCATAAAGCACAGGGTAATTATAAGTAAAACTAATAAATGCAAAATACGTTTCATGCTTCACCTCAAACAAAAAGCGCCCGCAAGGGACGCTTTTAATTTTTAATATTTTATTTCCAGCCGACGGTAACGGAGCCTTTAAAGTGGTCGCTAATGAATTTTTCAACTTCGGCGGACTGGTAAATTTTTTGCAGCTGCTTAATGCGCGGGTCGTCGGCATTTTCCTTTTTGGTACAAAAATGTTGATGTACGGGGAAGCCGCGCCTTCAACCATTAAGGAATCCGTCATGGGGTTCAGTCCGGCAGGCAGAGCGTAATTGGCGTTAATAACGGCAACGGTTACGTCCGGCATGCTGCGGGGAATGGTAGCAGCGTCAAGCTCAAGGAATTTATAGCCATGCGGGTTGCCGGTAATATCGGCAACGGAGGTGGTAACATCGTTAATATCCTTAACTTCAATTAATTTCTGCTCGGCAAGCAGCAAAAGCGCTCTGCCGCCGTTGGAAGGGTCATTCGGGATGCCGATTGTTGCGCCGTCGGGAATGGCCTCACCTTTTTGATTTTATCGGAATAAACCGCCATGGGGAAGTTTACGGTTTTAAAAACTTCAACTAGTTCAAAGCCGGGTTCTTTTTTCAGCGTGGCGTCAAGGTAAGGCCTGTGCTGCATGCTGTTGGCAAAAATTTCGCCCTGCTGCAAGGCAATGTTCGGCGTTACAAAGTCGTTAAATTCCACAACTTCTATGTTTAAGCCGTCTTTGGCAGCCAGTTTTTTAACTTCGTCCATAATTTCGGCATGGGGGCCTGCGGTAACGCCTACCTTAACGGGCGCGGAAGTATCCGCTGCTTTCTCGCTGCCGCCGCAGCCAAAAATGCCGAGTGCCAGAGTGCCAACCGCCAGTGCGGCCAAAATTCTTTTTAATTTCATAGTAATCCTCCTCCAAAATATTAAAATTAAAATAAATTGCTAACATTATAATTTGGTTTTGTTAAGTTTTTTGCTGAGCGTGTCGCCGATAAACTGAATGAGCTGTACCATGAGAATCAGGATAACAACGGTAACAATCATTACATCCGGCTGGAAACGCTGGTAGCCGTAGCGGATGGCAAGGTCGCCGAGGCCGCCGCCGCCGAGTACGCCCGCCATGGCAGAGTAACCGATAAGGGCGATAACCGCAAGGGTAATGCCGAGCACGATGGAGTGCAGCGCTTCGGGAAGCAGAACCTTGTAAATAATCTGCATCGGGCTTGCACCCATGCTTTGTGCGGCTTCGATAACGCCGTGGTCAATTTCAAGTAGCGAAGATTCGATAACGCGCGCAATAAACGGCGCTGCGGAAATGGTAAGCGGCACAATGGCGGCCGTAGTGCCGATGGAAGAACCAACCAGCATACGGGTAAGCGGAATAATGGCTACCATTAAAATAATAAACGGAGTGGAACGGGTGGCGTTAACGATAACGCCCAGCACGGAGTTAATAACGGCATTCGGCAGAATGTGCCCATTGCGCGTTACCGTAAGGATGATGCCCAGCGGTATGCCGATAAGGCTTGCCAGCACGGTGGAGGCAACAACCATGTAGCCGGTTTCCCAAAAGGATTTTATTAAAAGTTCAATCATTTCATTTGACATAACCAATTACCTCCACTTGCAGATTTTGGCTGTTTAAATAATCCAGCGAGTCCTCGAGGGCTTTCTGCGGGCCTTCAATAACAATCAGCAGGGTGCCGTAAATGCGGTCTTTAAGCTGGTCGGTGTTGCCGGAAATAATGTTGGCGTCTATGCCGAAGCGTTTAATCATGCCGGAAACAATGGGCTTGTCGGCGTTGCCGCTGAAGAAAGACAGGCGCACGGCGAGGCTTGCGCCTTCAAAATATTCCCTGCTGACGGGCGTGCTTTTAAGTGATTCCGGAAGAGTGTTTTTATCGACGCTCTTAACAAATTCCTTTGTAGTCTGGTTTTGCGGGTTGGTAAATACGTCCACCATATTGCCTTCTTCTATAATGCTGCCGTTTTCAATAACTGCTACGCGGTCGCAGATTTCCTTTACAACCTCCATCTGGTGCGTAATCATTACTATGGTAAGGTTTAAACGCTGGTTAATGTCGCGCAGCAGGTTCAAAATGGATTTGGTGGTCTGCGGGTCGAGCGCGCTTGTTGCTTCGTCGCACAGAAGAACTTTCGGGTTGCTGGCGAGGGCGCGGGCAATGCCTACGCGCTGTTTCTGCCCGCCGGAAAGCTGGCTGGGATAGTGGTCGGCGCGGTCCTGCAGCTGTACAAGCTCCAGCAGCGGTTCCACGCGTTTTTTGATTTCGTCTTTGCCAAGCCCCTGAATTTCCAGCGGAAAGGCAATGTTGTCAAAAACGGTGCGGCTGGCAAGCAGGTTAAAATGCTGAAAAATCATGCCGATGTTCTGGCGTGCTTTGCGCAGCTGCGTTTCCGTCATGGCGGTAAGTTCTTCGCCGTCTACAAAAACCTGCCCGGCGGTAGGCACTTCCAGCATGTTAATGCAGCGGATAAGCGTGGATTTGCCTGCGCCTGAAAGGCCGATAATGCCAAAAATTTCGCCCTGGTTAATGGTAAGGCTGGTACGCTTTAAGGCGTGAATGTCACCCGAGGATGTGTGGTAAGTTTTTTCTACATTTACTAATTCAATCATGCGGTGTTCCTCTTTCTTTTCTAAGGTACTAAAAAACCCTTCACAAACAGGTGAAGGGTACAAGTTTTAAGACCTCTTTCATCTGCCGGAATGTTCCGTTGGATTTGGCACCGTTTCACTAAGGATGGTTGCCGTAGCGTCATCGGGCCAGTCCCTCGGCTACTCTTGATGAATGTTTGTATGAAGTTGATGTACCAATAATACACGTTATTTACAAATCTGTCAATAAAATTTTTCTTAAAATCCGTTAAAATTACTTGACTTTTTATAAAATAAAGTATTAAAGTAAGAAAGGATAGAAAATATCCAATTTAAAATTTTACGGGTGTTAACCAAGGAGGACAGCCATGCCTGCAAAAACCAGGGATAAATTAACTGCGCAGCTGTTTAGGGCTGTTTTAAGTTTAAAAGATGAACAGCAATGCTCAAACTTTTTTGAAGATATTTGTACCATTACCGAATTAAAAGCAATGGCGCAGCGTCTGGAGGTTGCCAGAATGCTTGATGCCGGCTGCATTTATGAAGAAATCGTAGAGAAAACAGGCGCCAGTACGGCAACCATTTCACGCGTAAAGCGCTGCCTGGTATACGGAGCGGACGGGTATAACTCCGTAATGCCCGTTTTAAGAGAAGGCGGAAAAGATGAAAATTGATTTTGCAGCTTTAAAATTTAATGTTCACGGCTATATTAACGCCATTGTGCAGGATGCCGGTACGGACGAGGTGCTGGCGCTTGTTAAAATGGACGGCGAAGCACTGGCGCGCACGGCGGAAAACGGCAGCCTGTGGCTGTATGACCCGGAAACAAAAAAAGCCTATAACGCCGCAGAAGACGGCGCGGCTTTTTCGGTTACGGAAATTACTGCCGGCAAAAAACGGTACGGTGCTTCTGGTAAAAGCGGTGCCGGGGCGCAGCGGGCTGGGCGTATTTACGCAGCCGGTATGGCAAAGCGGCAGCCTGCCCGTGCCTGAACCGGACGGTATTCACGGCGTACTTGCCGAAATTTACCGCTTGATTTGCTATAAACGTCAATTCGGCGGCGATAATTCCGCTGCAAGGCATTTGGTTATGTCCGGGCAGGATAAAATTTTAAAACAGCTTGGTGCAGATACTTCAAGCACCATTATTGCCTCTAAAATGACAGCAGGACGGAAGTGCTGGATGAAATGAGCGGCCTGTGGTACGACTGCCTTGTGCTTTTGGCCTACCATAACATTTAACCCGGCGGAACTTTTGGCAACGCTGGGCGATAAACGCGCCAAATAAACAAAATTTCAGCGGTAATTTAAAGTTTTTTATGATATAATAATTATACACTAAAAATCATTACGGCAGCCAGGTCTGCCTGCAAAAAGGAAGTGCTGAACGTGGATAAACCAGTATATGTCATCGGCCACCGCAACCCGGATACGGACTCTATCTGCTCCGCAGTTGCCTATGCGTGGTTAAAAAGGCAGCTTGGCGTTAATGCCGTTGCGGCTCGCGCAGGTGCGCTGAACCCTGAAACACAGTATGTTCTTAATTATTTCGGCGTGGAAGAACCGGTTTTAATTGAGGATATGTATCCCCGCCTGAAAGATGTGGAACTGATTGCAGTGCCCATGCTTAACGGCGAAACCAAACTGCGTGAGGTAAGCCATTTGTTTACCGACTACGGCGTGCGCTGCATGCCTGTCGGCACGCCGGAAAACATTGAAGGCGTTGTTACCGTAACCGACCTTGCCAAATGCTTCTACAAAGAGCTTTGCGCACAGGAAAACGAAACCGGCGCGGTTGATTACAGCCAGCTGCTTGACGCACCGGTTAAAGACTTAATGACTACCAGCGTTGTTTCCTTCAACAACAACGAACTTCTGGACGATGTTAAAAATGCCATGCTCGATACCAATTTCCGCTCCTACCCGGTTGTGGAAGGCGGCCGCTACATTGGCATGATTGATAAGGTACGCCTGCTGAAACCCGACAAAACCCAGCTTATTCTTGTTGACCATAACGAACGCGCACAGGCCGTTGAAGGCAGCGAAGAAGCTGAAATCATTGAGGTGATTGACCATCACCGCATGGGCGGCCTGCATACCGCGGCTCCTATTTATATCCGCGAAGAACCCGTAGGCTGCACGGCAACCATTATTACCAGCATGGCAGAAGCACATAAAGTGGAACTGCCGCGCGAAATTGCCGGCCTGCTTTTGTCGGCAATTATTTCCGATACCCTGTATTTCCGCAGCCCGACCACCACTCAGCAGGATAAGGACGCTGCGGCAAAACTGCAAAAAATTGCCGGGCTTGAGGATTTGGAAGCCTATGCCATGGAAGAACTGAAACAGGGCTCCGTTATTGCCCGTTTAACCGCGGACGAACTGGTACGCACCGATTTGAAAGAATTTGATTTCGGCGAAACCAAAGCCAGCGTAGCGCAGATTAACATCATGGGCCGCCAGCAGGGCCTGGATAAAATGCCGGAACTTTTAGCGGCACTGGAAGCCATGCGTGAAACCGAAGGTTTTGATTTGTCTTTCCTGATGGTAACCGATATTCTTTCTGAAGCTACCGACCTTCTGGTTGCCGGTGTAAACCAGGCAAAAGTTACGGAAGCTTTCGGCAAACCGGAAGCAGAAGGCCATTACTATCTGCCGGGCGTGCTCTCCCGCAAAAAACAGATTGTGCCTCCGTTAACGGACGCTTTCAGCAAATAATGTAAAATTATTTACAAACAGGCAGTGCTTTATGCGTTGCCTGTTTTTCTATGCAGAAAAAACCGATAAAAATTCACTAAAAATTGTAAAATGTTCTTGACGGCATTGTGAAATTATGGTAAAGTGTACACATCCTTTTAAAAACCGTTTGCAATTTGCGGACTGTATTGGTTTGGCTGCAGAGGAAACACGGCAACTCGCGCATAAAAAACCGAAACGGAAAGTTTTGCGCAAAAGGTTTCTGAAAGGGTAAAAAATTTTATTTCCCTGGAGGAATGGCAAAATGAAAAAATCTTTAGTTCTCGCAATGGCTATGGCTCTTGGCGTAACTGCAAGCGCTTATGCTGCAAATCCGTTCTCCGATGTACCGGCAGGTCATTGGGCTTATGACGCAGTAAACAAACTGGCAGCTGCTGGTGTAGTTGACGGTTATCCCGACGGCACCTACGGCGGCGACAAACTGATGACCCGTTATGAAATGGCTCAGATTGTTGCTAAAGCAATGGCAAAAGGCGCTAACGTAGACAAATTAGCTGCTGAATTTGCTGACGAACTCGACAGCCTCGGCGTTCGCGTTGCTAACCTCGAGAAAAAAACGCTGACAACGTAAAAATCACCGGTCAGATCCGTGCTTCTTACAAAGATGTTGACGGCGATGTAAACAGTAACAGCATGAAACTGCGTAATCGTTTGTGGGTAGAAGCGGCCCGATTCATAATGATCTCCGCGCTCACTGGAAGTACCGTCTCATCTTGTCCGGCGCGAACCACCAGGAGCGGACAGCGGACGCCTTTCAGGCCATGGAGGGTATGGCGCATCAACGCATTGAGTTCTGCGACACTCCTCACCGGTGTACGGTCATAGCAGGCGTTGTATTGTGCAAGAAATTCCCCGTCATAGGAAAAAGGGGCTTGCGTGTGATAACGCATCACCGGCCAGAGGATACGTGCAGCGCGGCTTGCGCGGTTACGCACTCGTAACGCCGCGCAGAGGACCGCCGCGCGATAGACTGGGCGCGTTTGCGCCAAAAGAAGCGCGAGTGTCCCTCCCATGGATAAGCCTGCTACACTGACCCGCCCGCATTCGCTTACCAATTGGTCAAATCCTGCTTGTACAGCAGCAAGCCATTCGGGCCATCGTCGAAGTTCCATGTCCTCCGCATTCGTTCCATGTCCAGGTAAGAGAATTCCTTTGACGCGGAACCCGCACTGGGCCAGCGCTTTGCCCAATGGCAGCATGGTACCGGGCGTGGCTGTAAAGCCGTGTACCAATAGGACGCCGTGCTGGGACGAACCCGGAAAATCAAAAGGACGGCAAAGCGGATTTTGGAAAAGATCGTTCATCCTTCAGACCCTTCTTTCTCCTCTCTTTGAATTGGTATGGACGATTTTTTAGAAAACCAACACGAAGAAAAGCGGGCTTGACCTCAGAGAGCAAAATGGCGCCAAAGATTAAGACAAATCCTGCAAGGATGCGCTCAGAGAGTGCTTCGTGCAGAAAAATAATACCACATATACATCCAAACACCGATTCCAAAGACAAAATCAAAGACGCTTTAGAGGCGGGGACGTATTTTTGGCAGACGGTCTGGAGCAATAAGGCGATCATCGTGCTGAATACGCCAAGGTAAAGGATATAAGTGAGAGCATCAGGAGCAAACTGGGTGGGGATCGGTTCGGTCAAAAGGGACGTGATCGCTGCAAATAGGGCAGCAAAGCCAAACTGCGTGACCGAGAGCAGTATAGGGTCATGCTTTTGGGTTAAAATAGCAGCGGCAACGATTTGTGCAGTAAAACCAACGCCGCCCAACAGAGAAAAACCATCCCCCATGTTGATGGAGAAATCCGCGTTGAGCGAGAGAAGCCCAATACCAATCAAACAAAGAAACGCAGCCGAGATATTGTAGACGTCCGGCCGTTGGTTTTTAATGATCCAGTATAGAAAAGGGACCAGCACAACATAGACGGCCGTTAAAAAAGGCGTTTTTTTCCCGGCTGTGGTGTATTTGGCGCCCAATGTTTGCAGGTAAAAGGCCAAATAATAGAGAAAACCAGCCAAAGCGCCGGCTTTGATACAACCCTTGTCGATTTTTTCAGCCGCCGGAAAAAGACGACACACATCAAACAGCAGCGATCGCGAAACGCAACGCAACAATGGCAGCTGGTTCGAGACTTCCGGTTGCGCTTTTCACTGCGACAAATCCGCTGCCCCAGATGATGGTGACCACCAAAAGGCCCAATTCTGCCAGCCGTAGTTGTTTTTTCGCATTCAATCTTATCCCATCCATTCTTTTTAGAAGTTTTGAATCGTGGCCGCCTATCCGAAAAAAAGTACAAAAA
>ENA-OPYT01000117-OPYT01000117.1-human-gut-metagenome-genome-assembly--contig:-NODE-117-length-24372-cov-32.214683_pt1 | contig 24372 bp, 23 predicted proteins | sample MGYA00242636_ERZ504480 | MGnify/ENA primary metagenome ERZ504480 (study PRJEB26092, sample SAMD00036228) | human gut metagenome | host: Homo sapiens | study: EMG produced TPA metagenomics assembly of...
AACATCTTGAGCCTTGTGGAGATTGCTTCCGAGGTGCGAAATCTCGATTATCTCCTTATGGGCTACAAGCAGATGATTTACTACGACATCCAGATTGGCAATACGGAAGAGATGCGGAACTATCTGGAACTTGCCCTCAATGTAGCCGATGAGTGCAACTATCATAAGGAAATGGGTATTCTCCTTCGTCTCAAAGGGCTTAACATGATCATGCAGGGGAATTTCTCTGAAGCGGAACGGCTCCTCAAGGAATCAATTTCCACTTTCATGGTGACCCAGAGCGTCCAGCGGCGGTATGCCCTGAATATTGCTGGTGCCTATAATTATTTGGGTGAAATCCGGCGCGGCATGGGCCGTTACCAAGAAGCCCTTGACTACTATGACAAGGCCATGGAATACGCACGGGACCAGGATGCCTACAGCTCTTGGGTTGTCTTTTCCTGTAATGCCGGTGTCGTTTGTTATGCCATGGGTCGTTATGAGCAGGCTGAGAAATATTTTCGCCAGGCCTATGAACTCTTCCCCCGTTATAATTTCTGCTGGCGCCATCCAATCGTGGAAGCCTATTTGGCGCTGCTTTCCATGCGCAAGGAGCAGGAAAAGGAGGCTGAGTGCTTCCTAGATGATGCTGTGCAGAAACTCAGTAAGATGAATAATCCCCGGGAAGCGGGCTATGTCTATATGGCGATTGCCCTGATCAAGCATCAGTATCCCCAACGTTCCATCAGTATCCATTACCCGGGAAGTATGTCCAGCTATGCGACCAAAGCGCTGCAGGCCCTTGACTCCCATCGGGATGCTTGGGAACGGCAGCAGCTGGAAAGTCTGTTTTGTATTACACGACGTTCCTAACGCGATTTGATTGATCACCAAGAGGAGGAAAAAACATGATTACTTTGAAACAAGCAGTGGAAGTCCTGGATGCCCAAGTGGCCAGTGGGGAAAATCTCCTGAACCGGGAAGTAAAAATGGCCTGCGGCAGTGATATGATGAGTGATGTCCTGGCCTATGCCAAGAACAAGGCAGTGCTTTTGACGGGACTTCTCAATATCCAAGTTGTCCGTACGGCTGATGTCAGCGATATTGCTGCCATTATTTTTGTTCGTGACAAGCATCCTGAAAGCGATGTTCTCATGGCCGCCAAGAGAAAGGATATCCCCGTTCTTTACACGAAGTGCACCATGTTCGAAGCTTGTGGCCGTCTCTACAGTCTGGGACTGCGAGGCTGCACCGCGAAGGATGCGGAGAGTCGCTGACGTGGAAAAGGAATATCCTGTTGTAAAAGACGATTTCGAACGGGCCGGTGCGGCGTCAATTTCCATCAAGGAAATGCTCCAGCAGCTGGGGCTCTCGCCGGAACTTGTGCGCCGCGTTGCCATTGGAACCTACGAAGGGGAAATCAATTGTCTGATCCATGGCGGCGGGGGCAAGGTCCTTGCGGATTTTTCGCCGAAAGCCATTACTGTAAGGGTCATCGACCATGGTCCGGGGATCCCGGATGTACAGAAGGCCATGCAGGAAGGCTGGTCCACGGCTTCGGAAGAAATCCGTGCCAAGGGATTTGGGGCCGGCATGGGTCTTCCCAATATGAAGAAAGTATCCGATGCGTTTGAAATCCAGACAAAGGTAGGGGAAGGAACTACGGTCATCATGACCTTCCTTTGTCAGTAACGAGAAAGAAGGTGACCCTCTGTGGATCGTTCCTATTTGAATTCCGTTCGTGTCGAAGAGGACCGTTGCACCGGGTGTCTCCTCTGTGTCAAGAAATGCCTTGTCCAGGCCATCCGGGTCCGGGATGGCAAAGCGGTCATTATTTCCGACCGCTGCATTGACTGTGGGGAATGTATCCGCTGCTGTCCGACCCGAGCCATTGCCGCTTTGGTGGAACCTTTGGAGGAATTGAAAAGCTACAAGGTCAACATTGCTTTGGCAACACCGTCTTTCTATGCCCAGTTTGATGGAAACATTTCTGCATCCATCCTTTGGCAGGGACTCAAGGAAATTGGGTTTGACAGTGTTTTTGATGTGCCCCTTGCCGGGGACTATATCAGTGAGGAAATCGAAGCCTATCTTGATTCCTATGAAGGGTCCTATCCTGTGATTTCCTCTGCCTGTCCTGCTGTGCTCCGCCTGATTCAAACAAAATATCCGGAACTCATCTGTCACGTTGTTCCAGCCCTTGCACCGGCTGAAGCGGCCGCTATCTATGTACGGCGTGAAACCATGAAGCGCTTGAATCTGGTGCCGGAGGATGTAGGCATATGGTTCCTTTCTCCCTGTCCCGCGAAGGGCACGAATATCCATCAGTCGGTGGATGTAGCCCATACGGCCGTAACCGGCTCTTTTACACTGGCATCCCTTTATGGACCTCTTTCCGTTGTCATCAGTGAGATCCGGAAAGAAAAAAATGAACTGCCCCAAGCTCTCGTGGGAACCAGCTATGAACTGCTTTGGGGCACCGAGCGAGGAGAACTGCTTTCTACGGGATGCCGTCATGGACTCAGCGTGAGCGGACCGGAAGACGTGGATGAGGTCCTAAAGCAGATTACGTTGGGGAGTCTCACCGACGTTGAATACGTCAGCTGCTATATCTGTGACGGTGGCTGTGTCGGTGGGCCCAGTGTGGCCGTCAATAAATTTGTCGGGACAAAGAACCTTGAAAGACGGGCCATGCTGCGGCATGAACGGGAGCGGGAGGACCGCAGGGAAGCGATGCAGGCCGCCCGCATCTGTGAAAATTTCCCAAGGTCCAAGGACTTTATCAAGTCCCTCCAGGCAAAACCGGCTCCGCCCCTTGACCCTGATTTTGGGACGGCCATGGAAAGATGGAGCGGCTGACGGCCCTTGCGGAACGGGCTCCCCGGCCTTGACTGCGGAGCCTGCGGGGCGCCAACCTGCCGCATCTTTGCAGAGGATGTCATTCGGGGCTTTGCCAAGGAGGAAGACTGCATCATCCGGTCGCGCCAATCTCGAAAGAAATGACGGCTGGGGTGTCAACTCATATTGAAGGCAAAACTGAGAAAACTTATGGGCTGAAGGGAAAGAGAATGAGAACCCATGCGGGCTTGAAAAACGTGTGGGAAAAATGCGCTTCCCCTTTGCTTGCAAGTTGTCAGAAATCTTGCTATCATCTACAATGCAGTGCCTTGAACGAAAACCGTTACATTGCCTTTCTTGGATATATAAGAAAAATCCCATGGGGGGGCAAGCTTTTTCCTATAGGCTATTTGGTGAAAACAACTAGTCAGTTTTTGCAATTTATGTTACAATGACTCTGTTTTAAATATTTAGTAAATTAATGAATTTTTAGATTTTCGATACAGATCCATAAGGGGGTATCGCATTTGACTACTAGAGAAAAAATCGATGATATGCTGCAGCGCTACGAAACAATAGAAGCTGGCGGCGGTGCCAAAAGAGTTGCCAAACAGCACGATTCCGGAAAGATGACGGCTCGTGAACGCATCAATTCTTTTTTGGACCAAGGCAGTTTTGTAGAGCTTGATAAATTTGTGGAACATCGTTGCTCCAATTTCGGCCAGGAAAAGAAATACTTGCCTGGTGATGGGGTTGTAACTGGCTATGGTACGGTCAATGGTCGTACAGTCTTTGTCTTTGCACAGGACTTTACCGTCGAAGGCGGTAGCCTGGGTGAGATGCATGCCAATAAGATTGCCAAGGTTCAGGCCATGGCCTTAAAAACGGGTGCACCCATCATTGGCATGGCGGATTCCGGTGGGGCCCGGATTCAAGAAGCTACGGATGCCCTTGCTGGCTTTGGGAAGATGTTCAAGCAGAACACCCTTTCTTCCGGTGTGATTCCGCAGATTTCGGCCATCATGGGCCCTTGTGCCGGCGGTGCTGTTTACAGCCCGGCCCTGACAGACTTCATTTACATGGTGAAAAAGAGCTCCAAGATGTTCATTACCGGTCCGGAAGTCGTCAAATCCGTAACCGGCGAGGATGTTGGTCAGGAGGACCTGGGTGGAACCTTCACGCACAGCACCCGCTCCGGCGTGGCTGATTTTGCGGCGGAAAACGATGCGGACTGCTTGGAACAGATCCGGTATCTTTTAAGCTTCCTGCCTTCGAACAACCGGGAAAAGCCGCCGGTCTATGATACAGGTGACAGCGCGTTCCGCATGGATGAATCACTCAATACCATCATTCCTGATGGGTCCCATATGCCGTACGACATGTATAAGATCATTCGCAGTATCGTCGATAACGGTGAATATGTGGAACCGCATCGTATGTATGCCCGCAATATCATTACCTGTTTGGCCCGCTTGGACGGAAGTACGGTCGGCATCATTGCCAATCAGCCGCGTATCATGGCTGGCTGTCTTGATATCAATGCTTCCGATAAGGCGGCCCGCTTCATTCGCTTCTGCGATTCCTTCGGGATTCCCCTCATCAACATTGTTGATGTACCGGGCTTCCTGCCGGGAACAGATCAAGAATACGGCGGCATCATCCGTCACGGGGCCAAGATGCTGTATGCTTACTGTGAAGCCACGGTTCCCAAGATTACTCTTGTGACCCGCAAAGCTTATGGTGGGGCCTACCTTGCCATGTGCGCCCAAGATCTTGGCGCCGACCACGTCATTGCTTGGCCGACAGCCGAGATTGCCGTTATGGGTCCTCAGGGAGCTGCTAAGATTATTTTCCGTCATGAGGAAGATGTCGAAGCAAAGACGGAGGAATACATCGAGAACTTTGCAACACCTTACTATGCGGCTAAACACGGGATGGTCGAAATGGTCATTGAACCGAAGACGACCCGTCCGACCTTGATCAAAGCGCTGCGTATGTTAAAATCCAAGCAGGAAGACCGGCCAAAGAAAAAACACGGTAATATTCCTCTGTGATTTTGATATAAACCATTACCTACGAAAAGGAAAGAGAGGTGACATTCATGACAGAGAATCCTTGGCTCATTGCGGTCATCAACATGACCATCGTATTTGGTGTGTTGATCATCCTTGGAATCCTGATGAAAGTGATTTACTGGATCGATCCGACAAAAAAAAGAAAGCGCAGCCTAAGAAAGCTGCCGTCCCAGTAAAACCGGCTTCCAATGCCGCTCAAAAGCGCCAAGAGGAAGAAAAAGTAGCTGCCATCGCAGCTGTCCTGGCTATGATCCAGGATGAGGATGACGCAGTTGCTGCAGCACTCATGGCCGCCATTGCCGAACACAAACGGAAGATGGAACCGATGGCGCTGCCTCATCACTACTTTTGATGAATAGAAGAGAACACAAATAGAAATCAGCATAAGCTCAAGCACCATACCACTTCACTGCGTATGGAAAATAGCAGGTCTAGGCATTGTTAAACACTTAAAGGGTAAAACCTACGGATGTAAGTTAGACAAGAAGAAACCCTTCGATCCTATTTACAGAACGAATAAGACCGAAACGAAACCCCGCCCACAGAAAGAAGGCGGCCACCATGAAACGAGTCGATGAGGAGCCCACGCCGAAAGCGATTGACAACGCCCTCAGCCAGGATCCGCTTCACCGCAAGAGAGAAATTGAGGACTTTCTAAAGATGCTCATTACGGTTGAGCCTCCGTATACCTTTGTTATTGACGCGCCTTGGGGATCTGGCAAGACATTCTTTGTAAAACAAGTAGCTAGAGTCCTGCAAATGGCAAATCCGACTCTCAACCACGATTTCGAGACACTTAACGCGACACTAGGAGAAACCGCAACAGAACTCCCCGCGACACCATGCCTCCCCATTTATTTCAACGCATGGGAAGACGACCATTTCGACAATCCGGTCTTGCCTATATTGGCCTCTATCGCTAACGCCGTAGACGAACAGAGCGTCAAGGGAGGAAAGGATTTCGGCAAAGGAGTCATTAGCGTCATAGAAACCGCCGCCTCCATTATTGGATACGGCGTTGACATTAATGGCATCATTGAAAATTTCAGCGGCACCGATTTTCTCGAACAGTACAAAGCGGAAAAAGAGCTTAGGAGCAAAATTGGCGAGCTCATAAAGAGCCATCTGCCCAAGGTAGCCAAACGAGCCATCATCTTTATCGACGAGCTTGACCGCTGCCGGCCCGAATTCGCTATAAAGGTGCTCGAGCAGACCAAAACCCTGTTTCAACAAGAAAGCATTGTTGTGGTTTATTCGACCGACATCACACAGCTTGCACATTCCCTCCAAGGCGTATATGGCCCAAGATTTGAAGGGAGAAAATACCTCGAGCGCTTCTACGACAAGCGCCTAGAGCTAAATCCGATAAAGCCGGCTGACTACCTTCTGTATAAAGGAATCAATACAATGGATGGATATACCTTCATGGATATAACCATCGATTTGCTCGGCTACAAACAAGCCTCACTAAGAGCCTGCAACAGGCTTATCGACTCTATAACAAATTTATCCAGATACATTGCTAACCACTGGGAGCACTTTGGGGATGGAAGGGTTCAGCATTTCCCAGACCAGGGTCTGCTTCCTGTAATAAACATTCTCGCTTACTATGACCCACTCGCCTGGCACGAAATGAAGACCAGCACTGACTTCGAGGCTGTCTACGAACTTGCGAAACACAGCAATCGCTTCATTCGATATCTTGATGAAGTGATTGAATCGGTATGGGGAGCCAATAAGGATGAGCTTCCCTATAAGCAAGATATCGAAAATAGACGCAGGCGATTTGTAGAAGACCTATGCGCATTGATATACGGCAACAATGACATGGACCCGCGGGTCAAAGAACTGGGCAATAGTGAACTTACCAGAATGTCTTTCAATCATCAGCTATATCAGCACCTGACGCCACCGTCGTAGGGCACGGCCGATTCGTCCAAGGAACTTGCGTACGGCTCGTCAACGCCTATGTCCAGACTCGAGGTGGTGGCGCTCGATCACGTCGTCCGAAAAGAAGCAATCATCGCGGGCAGAGATGCTCAAATAAGACCTGCACCAACGTGAGCGAAGTAAATATGCGGCTGCACAGCGAGGCCGGATTAGTATTTGCACGCCCGAGCACTGCTGAATATCGCGAAACAGCACCGCCGACATCGCACTTGGGCACTGGGGCCGACACTGGCCCCAGTGCTTTTTTGCCACAGGTCTATCTGCGGCGCTACCGCATTTTGGCCTCACACATGTCGAGCCAGACCGCGTTGTGCACGACCCTGACCATGATCGCGTCCGCGTGGATCCCGCCGCCGCTCCTCGAGCGACAGTCTTTCTTCTTGAACTGGGTGCAGAATACGATCGAAACCGTGCCATACCCCAGCTCCAGCAGCTTCGACTTGAACTCCGTGTCAGGCTTGTTCAACAGCCACTCGTCGACAACGAGGCATGGCGAGCATGACCGGCGTCGGGCCTGATAAGATTTCCATAGAAGTCTTCGTCCTTTCCTAGAACCTGTTGTTATAATGATTTCAGATTCTAGGACGGCGGCCGTTCTTCGTTAAACGGGCACCGGGACGCCACGCTTACACCCACAATTCCGGCGCGACCACATCCCCCGCCTCAATCGAATAGGGAGCCATCCTGTAACTATTGAAGCAGATCAATGAATCCAATTTGGTCGAGTACATGTTTTATCGCAAATGCTTAAACATAGGCCCTCGTTGAACTCCAGGCTAGGATCTTATCAATAAACGGATCTTTATAGCCTTTAACAATCGAGTGAAAACCCTCGTCCATCAGAATGCGTACCGAGTTGACAACAACGGTCAAGCACCTGTGTTTAAACAATCCGAGGTGGTCGTCAATAGATAAGAAAAACTTTGCTGTCATTGGAGCTTGTTAAAAAAGAGAAAGGCGACCATCCCAAGAAGGACAGCTGCCTTTCCGCAGGACGCAGGACTCGAAGGCGACCCGCGTCAATACCGCTGTTTAGGTAGCATGCTGATTATTGATCCATGAATCATCGATATAAACTTGAGCCAACCGAAAACCATATGACAACGGGAGCATACAAAAGACTATAACCTCCGGTAACTGCCGGCAACCAGCTCCGCCCCCATTCGAGGGAACATCTCAGCCACCGCGCCGCCCCACCTCACCAGATTCTTTATGCCATTGCTCAGCGACTCCTCGTCGACTGTCGCGACGTTCACAGACACGGCTCGCCCCCCATCGTTATTGATTTAATGTTTAGCCGCTAGAAATCATACGACGGGGCGTGGGCCGTGTTCCGCTACGCAGTTAAGGATTTGCGAAAGAAGCTACGGGGCACTTAATTCATGCAAGCAGACCTCAACTCAACCCGTAGTTCCATCGGCATTCCCCGGCACGTACACTTCAGCGTCAATAATTGCTTTGGCCGCGTCCATTGTAGTCAGCTTCAATTATTGAGGCTGACAGTCTCTCAAATATTGCTTTCGAGACCTTGTGCTTCATAGCGCGCATATTGTCGTAGCGTCCAGCGTTCTCGAAGAACCAGGCAGCGATGTCGCTGGCCTCTATGGTAAACCTGTCCTCGTCGTCGAGCTTGGAAATTATATGATCGTATTCGGCTCTGGCGATAGCCCGCTTGTGTTCCAGCTCAAGGTCACCGAATGCGACACATTCACTGATACGAGAGAACATGGCCGGGCCCAACGCCCTCTTGACCTGAGCCTCGCTCGCGAAGTTCGAAGTGAGGATAAACAACGAATTCCTCATATCAACCTCGTAGTTAGTGTCGACGAAGGTACCGTCATCGAAAACTTGGTAAAACATGTTGTAGAGACCGGGATTAACCTTATCGAACTCATCAATGAGCACCACATTCGATTCCCTGCCCAACAGGTCACGAGCAAAGCTGGCTTTCGAGTGCTCGGCACCGAAGAGGTACTCGTAAGCCTCCTGCGTCTGCATCATAGAAAACTGAATGCGTGTCAGACCTCCGCCCAGTGATTCGCTCAGCACTCTTGCAGTTTCCGTCTTACCAACACCGGATGGGCCGTAGAATAGCAAGACCGATGGTGCCTCGCCGCCGAGAACCGACAACTTATAGAGTGACGTGACTAAAGCCTTCTTTCCCTCTTCCTGGCCCATTACGTTCGCTGAAAGCCCTGAAAATATCGCCGGGAGATCCCCCTTGGATATCTTGGGGTAGGAATACCGGAGGCATTCCACGTTCTCTTCGGTATAAGCCGTCTTCAAGGAATCGAACACCCTGGCAGGAGGATTCTGCGCATAGACCGTATCGAACTCGAAAGCGCCCTCGAGAATGCTTGCGAAGTTTGATATGGCGTGGCTGACAACGGAGCCGTAATCGCTCGCTCTGACAACACAGTTGTCAACCTTTGACGGCAGATAGCTTCCAGCCTCGTGAGCGGCACCTTCGTTGCCCCTGATGCGAGTATTGTACACACGAATCGAATCTAGATAGCGGACTGTCACTTCATCAGGATCGATACGCTCTTGGAGCAGCTCCTCGTAAGCTCTGTCGGGACCAAAGAATACGACAGCCCTACTTGCCACCAGAGGTCACCCCCGCAAGAATAACGTCGTACATGTCAAGCTCTTTCTCATCTGCCACAGCCGGCTCAAAGCTTTCGCTGTAGTCGGGATTGTCTTTGGCCTCGAAGCCCCCGATTTCGAGCTCCTCGTTGCCCGACAAGGCCGACAATCTTGTACTCCCGACCTTGACAGCAAACAAAGACAGGCGCATCTTGAGCAAATCGGACGGTCTGTAGTTATTCTTGAAGGCGTTGCCATTAAAGCGCAAAATCACCCTCTCTTTACCCTCTCCATCAGCGCCACAGAATTCAAAATACCCTTTTGCATTTGAAAGGGCACTATCGAGCTTATCAATCGAGATATCGAGATCCCCTGCCGCGATGCTCTGCCCCGAACGGAACATGCCGAAATATGGAGTCAGGAGCGCCATGGTCGAGATTGAGCCCGGAATCTGCTCGATATGCAAGCCGGAGAATTCCTTGATAGCGCACTTGTCTGAGTTTTCGTCGGAGGACGACGCATCGTTTTCACTCGCGACGGCACCCAAGAAATCAGTAAGGACCGTGTTGGTGACAATGCTCTTAACGACCGTTCCCGAGCTGAACTGCATGCGGGCATTTGCATCTATACCCGCAGCGGCATCGATACCGATTAAGGTCTTGAGTAACTTCGTTTTCATTCCCAGTTTGGCGTCGACCCCAGCGGCACCAGAATCCTCGTCCTCGTTGAATAGTGTCATGGTGTTCGTCAACTTACCGCCCTCGCGGATCTGAACGAAATCAGTTGCAGAGCCCTCGTCAAAGTACACGATCTTGACAATATCGATTGCCATAGCACCACCTCTTGGTCTTTATCTCATATTACCTGCGATTTGCGACGAGAAAATCGAAGTACGCGAGAAACGCTAGACCCAGATACAGCCCAGCAGGAAACCCGCATACCCGGAAGTCAATCAGACACGAGCGATCGCGCCGAAAATATTGGTGTAAGGGTAACGTCTCAGCATCCGTTTAACGATGAGCGGGCTTCGTCCTAGTATCAGAAATCGCCACAACAGCAGGTTCCGAGAATGGAAGAAGACAGCTATAGAAATCTTATCAGACCCGACGCCGGATATGCTCGCCATGCCCAGGTTCGACGACGGCGTCATCGGCATACAGGCGCTGATTCGCAGACTCGCCAAGCAGGTTGCGAACGCCGCGATGGACGCGGAAGCCAACCGGCCGTGCAGCGGCGGGGCAAAAAGCCGAAACGGCTACCGGGAGAGCAGCCTCGCCTCCGTCGTCGGCACGCTGACGCTGCGCTTCCCCAAGCTCCACACTGGCAGCTTCTTCCCACAGGACCTGATTGAACGCTGCCAGCGCGTCGACCGCGCCGCCGTGGCCGAGAAATACGCCGCCGGCACCAGCACCCGCAAGGTACAGAGGGCGGCCGAAAAATGGGCGTCACCTGACTCTCGAAGGACCAAACGAGCGCCTGTTAAGGTTTCATTTACAAATGGTCCGAATAATCGCCGAGAATTGAGCACTTTGGTCTTTAAGAATTGAGCCGTTTAAGCAAGAGGGCCGCGCCCCAGGGACCGGGGCGCGGCCCTCGCCGTATGACTCTACCGGGCGGCTACCATGGCTAACCAGCACGGGAAGAATGGAACAGACGACCGCGCCAATGGACCAAGCGAACGATATACGGTCGTTTGATGCAGCCGGGCGCTCGAGGTCCGAAATCGCCCGGGCACTCCACGTGAGCCGAATTGCCGTGGCTTAGTACTTCGACATATCAAACACTTCGCTCGCCGCGCCGCTGCGCAAAAGGAGTACCAGTCCTGCGTTCGGGGGAAAGAAACGAAGAATTTAGACCGCCCTCGTAACAGACCGAGGAGCTACGCCAATCGACAGGGATCGCCCGCTCTTCATTGGCGGAATAAAGCTCCTTGCACTCGACGCGGACGAGGCAAGGCCGCTCTTTGAGGTCCTCGCCAACGCCTATAAGACGCAGCCGCAGCCGTAATTGGCCGCACCGTCAATCACGGACCCCTCCCCGATTTCGTTGAAAGATGACGCCAGCCGATGCTCCCCTGCCCAATGACAACTACCGGAACGCTCCGCAAGCGTGTGCCCCGGCGCCGAGGGCGATCACAACCCCAGCAAGCGCCAGGCGCGCACCATTCCTGCACGAGGGCCCCGCCTGACGCCCTTACCTTGGTAGCAAGCAACCCGGACACACAAAGCGACCCAGGGCATCACTACCCAAGAAAGGAAACACCATGTCCAACAACAACATCGCCTACCTACTAAAGTTCGCACCCAAGGAGGTGTACATCGACGACCTGCTGAACGGACATCTCTATATGAATGCAGCCGGCCACTATCATGGCCTGCCTGGCGAACAGGGCGATCCGGTCGAGGCGTCCATGGTCCTCCCGGCATGCATCTACGGCAATTACCGCCTGCCCATCTACTGCATGTACACGGTCCGCGAGAACGACATCGTCGACGGTTCTGTCCAAATCCTGAAGCGCATGATCCGGGAGTTCGGATGTGCTGACGGATGGATCGGCATCGTGCGGCACGACAACTTCGCGCGCCTTATAGACAGCCACACCACCGGCGGCGAGGAGGTATACGCCCACGGCGCCATCTCCTATGGCATCCCCGGACCAAAGCTGATCGACGAAATTTTCCAAGGCACGATCTGCAACCTACTTATCAAAACGCCCAAGTACGCTTACCAGCAGGAATATCGAATCATCGAGTCGAACCCGGTCGAGTGCCGCCTGAGGCCCGATACCAAGCACCCTGGATACAAAATCGAAGAATATGGCCACGCAGAGCTGGATCTGGGTAGCCAACTCACAGGCTTTTCCTGGAAGACGCCCGTGTCGAGCCTCACGGAGGAACAACACAGACTCGCGCTGGAGCTTCCGCAGCACGCATAGACAACCCAACGCATGCCGCATAGCCGCCGGATGGGGAAACAGAAAGCCAACAACCATCCCCCTCCCCAACATTCCCCAGAAAGTTCGCTGATGTTGACTGGGGTTCCCGTAAAATAATCCCCAACAAAATATGTGCGGAGTGCCGGCCTGGAGCCGCCTTCGGACCCTATTGGCTGCTCACCGAGAGGCTCCGCTATGAAACGATCCCTTTACTACCTGCTCTGTGCGATCGCGTGTACGTCCATGGTCAGCGCGACTATGCCAATGGAAGCCATCGCAGAAGTCATGCAGCCTCGGGCAACAGCCGAGCAGCAGGCACAAGCCGACGCCGCGAACAGCGTCGCAGACAAGGCTGAAGACGGCACCAATACAAATGCGGCAGCAGATACCGTAGAGGACAGCGCCGCAACATCCACCGGCACCAGCGCAGTCAACACGGAAAGCGCCAACGGCACCGCCGCCACGCCCGGCACCATCGCCGCAACCACCACCCCCACCCCATCCCTCCGCGCCCAAACCAACCCCACGCCTGCCGCAATCCCCACCACGTCACAAACCGGCTACGCCCACTCCGCCACGGCAACCCAAAACGGCGTCACCTTCACCGTCTCGTGGAACGACGCCCCCGCGGGCACCGCGACGACCTTCCACGTAACCCAAACCAACGGCTCGTCCCAGGCCAAGGCGCGCATGGACGTGCCCACCTATTGGGACGGCGGCAGCCAGGAAAGCGTCTGCGACCCGTCGCGCCAGGCATGGTCCCGCTACTACAGCCTGGGCACCGCGGGCCACGACTTTACCTTTGACTTCACGGCATCGGGCACGTACCGCATCCACTTCTACTTTATGGACAACGACAGAAACGACCCCCAAAACGACAAGGGAATCTACTACCTGCGCACCACGGCGGAGATGACCGTAAACGACGCCGCCCGTCCGAGCGTCACGCAGATCGTCAACGACGCCGTGGCCCAGTGCAGGCAACAAACAAACGGCTCGGAATACGACATGGCGCTGTGGCTCCACGACTGGACGCTCGACCGGCTGGAGTACGACCACAGCCTTAACTGGTGCTCGGCCGAGAGTGGCCTCACGCGCCACCAGGGCACCTGCGAGAGCTACCAGCGCATCTACTCCAAGCTCCTTGACGCCGCGGGCATCGCCAACGGCCGCATCACCGGCAACGGCCACACGTGGAACGCCGTAAAGATCGACGGCAAATGGTGTCAGATGGACCTTACCTGGGACGACACCAGCGACAACTGGTACGGAGACCTGGACCAGCGCCATCTGTACTTTGGCCTGACCGACGAGCTCATGGCAATCGCCCACTCCGACCACACGGCCAACTACCAAAAGGCCGACTACGCCTACCGCTCAACCGACCTGTCCAACAATTACTTTGTGCGAAACGGCAAGGCTGATGAATGGGCCGAAAAGTATGCCGACCGTATTCAGCAGAACTTGGATGCTAAGGCAGAAAGCTTTTCTATTGATGCTGATAACCAGTCGTTCCCGCCGAGCATCTCGGGAATTCAGAATGGGATTGTTGCTTATGCGATGAATCTGAGGGAGTGGAAGACTGATGGCGCAAAAGTTGAGCTTATGGCGGCATCTAGCGTCACAAAAGAATCGAACAGCAAATGGAGCGCCAAGTACGACCTCACAGCAAGCTATGAGACCACGTACGCCATAACAACCATGCCGAAGGACTGTGAAGTATACAACGGAGCCCAAGCCGAATTCACCGTAACGGCACCAAGCGCGACATCGTTCCAATGGCAATGCTCCGACAACGGAGGTTCAAGTTGGTACAACACGGGTATAGGCGGCGAAACTTCCAGGCAGAAAACCCTGAGGTTTGCATCCAATGCCCAGCTCGCGAAGAGGCTCTACCGCTGCCTAGTCTCGTTCCCGAACAGCAGCACCCTCGCAAGCGAGCCCGCACGCCTCGTCCTTGTCGCCCGATACGCCATCAGCTCCCAGCCCGAAGACTGCACAACTGCCGCAGGGTCAACAGCGTTCTTCGCCATCGAAGCAGAGCGGGCTACTTCGTTCCAGTGGCAATGCTCCGACAATGAGGGCAGATCATGGTACAACACGGGGATCGGAGGTGAGACTTCCACGCAGGCGAGAATCGAGTTCACTGCAAGTACGGGATTGTCAAAACGCCGCTATAGATGCTTGGCATTCTTCCCTGATGGGACTAGCTCGGCTTCAAACACTGCGCAACTAAAACTAAGCGCTAACCAAATAACCGGGCAACCGCGAGACACGGCCGCCTCGACTGGATCCGAAGCGTCTTTCTCCGTGCGAGCCCTAGGTGCCATCTCGTACCAGTGGCAATGTTCCGACAATGATGGGAAGGGCTGGTACGACACCGGGATTGGCAATGCCGCCTCAAAGCTGCCTACGCTGCGGTTCACCGCCAGTGCCGCACTTGCGAAACGTCTCTACAGGTGCGTTGTCACCTTCCAGGATGGAACAACAGCTGCGACTCAAAACGCCAAACTCTCGTTATTGTCGAATAAAGAGAGGATCACCACGCAGCCGAAAGATTGCGCAACGAGCGCAGGAATTGAGGCCTCGTTCTCAATCGACGCTGAGCACGCGGCCGCATTTCAATGGCAATGTTCTGACAACGGAGGCAGGACCTGGTACAACACCGCAATCGGAGGTGTCACCTCGAAAAGCAGCACCATAAGTTTCACTGCAACCGAAGGCTTGACAAAGAGGCTATTCCGATGCTTAGTCTACCTCGAAGACGGTTCGACGCAAGCCTCCGAGGCAGCCAAGCTGCTTCTGCGGTAAAGGCGATCTCATACTTTGAAGCGCCCGCAAAGCCGCTACCGGATATCACAGACCCCACGGCCACCGGAGACGTACAAAGTGTCACCAACCACCATGTCGCCCATGGGGCTGGCCAACATCACAGCGAATTCCGCGATCTCCTCGGGCATGGCGAACCTGCCAAGTCTGTTGTCCTCAGCAGAGATGCTGTCACCCTCCTCGACGCCAAGAAGAGGAGTCGCCGTGCTGCCGGGCGCAATCGCGTTGACTACAATGCCATGAGGAACGAGGGCGGAAGCCATGCCCTCAGTGATGCCCTTCAGACCCCACTTCGATACGCGGTAGGGAGACCATGCGGGCTCGTTGCCAGCCGAGGATGAGACGATAAGGATATGCCCATTGCTGACCTTATCGGAAATCATGCGCTTTGCAACAGACTGCACCATGAAGTAGACGCCGCGCAGGTTGATGTCCAAGATGCGATCGTATTCCTCAACTGAAAAATCGAGAAACCCGCCCATGGAGACGTCCTCGGTGTGAACGCCGGCAGAATTGACTAGGATATCGATGGGGCCGTAGAATGCCACCGCCTCGTCGATGACTTTCGAAAAGGTCTCTGGCTCGGCAAGGTCGACAACAACCCCGGCGCACTTCTCGCCAAGCTCTAACACCACCTTGTCGACCTTCGCGCGCCTAGTGCCGGCGATGACAACATTCGCGCCGTTCTTCAGGAACGCCTTGGCGACCGCCTTGCCGATTCCACCTGAGCCTCCCACAACGAGGGCAGTCTTCCCCTTGAGCAGGCATTCATCGCCGACGGTCTGCATCACAGGCTGTATATTCTTGGCTTTGAGAGCAACGATACCCTGCTTGATTGCGTGCTTTAGATTCGCCATGCACCTACTCCTCGACATCCATGAACTTGCCTTTATCAGCCTCGAGCCCCTTCCGGTTTCGATCTATGACCAGCTTCGCGTAAAGCACGGGTGCCATGCCGCAGCATGCGATCTTTACCTTCTCGGAACGGTCGACTTCGCTGTTCTTGAACACGGACAGCCAGTTCTTCCTAACGTACGCTGCACATTCTTTCGCGAGCTTGCCTTCGGAGTCCATTTCATCCGCACCTATTATCTGAGTGAGTAGGAACTCGTAGTTTCGCCAGATATGCCAATCGCATGCGTGGCGAACCATCGGAGTGTCCAGAGTCAGGTTCTCTTTAATGAATTTAATATTTCCGAGGGCATTCTTGCCATTTTGAACGTTGTAGTTGGTAAGACCGCTCCCCAAGTTATTCAAACGGTAGTTGTAGACCTTACGTCTACCAACGCCCACATGATTAGAGTGCTGTGCAACCTCGGTAGCAAAGTACAGACCCTCGCCGAACCAAGGAACGGAAAACGAAATATTGTTGTCGACAACTACAGAACGTTTGTACAACTTATTCCAAGGCCCCAGCCGCATAAAGGGATAGATGATGGCAGAGGTGGCGCGCTCTGCCGACCAGGTCTCCCGGACGTCCTCAACAATCTGCTCCCTATCACGCGTTGTAAAGAGATTCACCGAGTAGGACATGTCGGAGCCAGTGCTCTCAGCCAAGTCGACCAAATATTCAACGCAATCGGGCTCCAGCCAGTCGTCACCGTCCACAATCATGAGATAGTCACCCGTCGCGACACCAAGTCCCGCATTCCTAGCGGAGCAAGTGCCGCCATTAGGCTTGTGAATAACAATAGCCCTAGGGTCACGTGTAGCATAGTCATCACAGATGCGACCGCTGTCATCGGGAGAACCATCGTCAACGAGAATAATCTGGAGATTCTTATGGGTTTGAACCTCAAAGGAATGAAGAAGCTTCGGCAGAAATTGTTCAGATTTGTAAACAGCGACGATGATGGAAACAGATGGCTGACTCAAAATACGACCTTCCATTCATTATTCTAGCGAGCAAGACAGGCGGAGAACTCGCCAACGGTGTCACAAAGGAACTCCAAGGAGGACTCACGGTTGACGGCAAGTGACTCATTGACGCCCGCCCAATCAAAATCGTTGAGGCAAAGCTCTTCTGGCTGAAGCTCCGTGCTTATGCGGGAATCCAACCCGTAGCGAGAAAGAATTGCTTTGTTACGCTCCGCATACTGCTCAGGCAGAATATCGACAAAGGGCGTATTGAACAGCAACGAAAAAGCAGTCCCGTGGAATGAGTCCGTGAGCACGCAGGTAGCATTGTCAAACAGCCAAAGGAATTCATGAAGCGACGGGTAGAACAAATTCTTCCCCATCGTCTTACGAAGCGACGGACGAATGCTAACGACCTCGAGGCCGAGTGACTTGCATGCGGCAGCAGAATAGCGGTCGAATGCATCGCTTGGATGCAGGTTGTAGATCAGGCAGTACTTCCCATTCACCCCACGGGGAGCACGAGGCTCAACACGATCAAACCAGGCCTCCTTTGAGAGCAGGTGCACGGGGTCGACAACGGTTTGCGCCTCAAGTCCCATTTCCTCAAGAGTTTTCTGCCCACTTTCCTCGCGCACTGAAAGCCTATCAAAGCGCGCAAACGCTTTGGCGGCACGTTCGCGTTCGCGTGGATCGAGGCCATTTTTACCAAAGGAGGAAGAGAAGGAGAACTTGTAGGCATCGTCTGATGCGCTCTCCAAAAGGTAGGCGCCCTCGATGTTTCCATCAGACATGATGTTCCACACTTGGTCGCCTCCCACACAAAGGACAGGATACTCCGCAAGAAGCTTACCGAGCTCTTCTGAGTCGGTAACCCTACGGCTCTGCCTCAACAAATCACTCCTCATCGCCTCGAACTTACGGGCACCAATCGCTTTTGGAATCGCACGAATCGGACCGAGCGCGCCAGAGGTCCTCATGGCATCTGCTAAAGGAAAGTCTCGGGGGATGCGGTAGTCAACATACTCAGCATTGATACCCATTGAGGCGAACGCATCCTGAAGGGCATATGCTTGCAGAATGGAACCGTAGTTCGGCACTGCATGGCGTGACAATATACCGACACACTTTTTCATTTCTTATTCCTTACCTTTCGCAATCGGCGGTAACACTTCGAGACGGAAACAAGTATCCGCGCGCGAGCCAAATGCGACTCACGCACATAATTGCCTCAGTAAGGCAACGGATGATGCAAATGACCTGCAAACTTGCGACTCCTATTGCAGACACGGTCAAAAGCGAAACAATGCAAAATACAGCAGATCCAACTGTGGTGAAGGTAACCTCAGTGACTTTGCCAGAGGCGCCAAGAATCGGCCAGCCGATCATCGTTGCATAGAAGGAAAACACGAGTACGGGTGAAGCCCAGGCGATAACCCAGGAACCTGATAGATAGTCCTTGCCACCGAGCACGAGCATAACTACATCGGAAAGTGCTGCGAAAGCGATGGTGCCAATGAGCAGGACGGGTATAGAGACAAGGAGCAACTTCCTTGCAAAACCGTAGTCACCCCCCTTGACCATATGGGGGTACAGACTGTTCACAATTGGCGAATAAAGGGACTGGATGGCATTAATTGCAGTCACAGCAAGGGACCAGTAGGAAATCATCGCCTTGTTGGTAATCACGATACCAATCAAAAGCGTAGTGAAACCGGAAAAAACGACGGAGGCCATGTTCGAGAAACAATAGAGCGCGGAAACCTTCAGCTCTGAAAGCGCCTCGCATAGGGGCACGAACGTAATGGTGGTACCGAACATTCGCTTGGCGGAAATGAAAGACCAGGCAAGGGCAATAACGCTCGAAAGGATGTCGAGAATAGGAATCCACAGAATGTCATCGATAGAATGGACAACGACGAACGTCAAGGCAGTAGAGACACCCTTCGAGACAAAATAGCGAGTCGTCAATGGACCCATGTTTTCATGTCCCTGGAAAAGAAAGTCCGGAGCAAGTGCCTTACCGAATACAGCAACAAATGCAAGCATGGTATATAGCATGTTCGAATGAGTAATGGGGATGAACCAGGCCACAACAACAACGACAGCGCCGGTCACTACACCAAGCAATAGGCGAGCCTCTGTCACAGCGCCGATAGCCCGGTTCTCCTCTTCGACAGTCTCGGATTTTGCTATGCGTTTAGTACCGGAAAGGTTGAAGCCAAAATCGACGAAAGTCTGGGCGAAAGTCATGAACGACACAACATACGCGTAGATCGCGTAACCCTCCGGCAGAAGCACACGAGTCAGATAAGGCAGCGTAATGAGGGGAAAAATGTACTTAACAATCTGCAGTCCGTACTGCCAAACGACATTGCTGTAGAAATGTTTGTGTTGAGAACTCAAAGTGAAATCTCCAGACGATATAAGCTAGATAAGTTAATGGGAAAATACGCACATATAAGGAACAACATGGCTGAAGTTCAAAATGCCATATAGATAGATAAAAACGATAATGACAAACATCGCATATAAGCTTTTTACAATGAGAATCGATGGACAAGTACCGCGATCGCACGAACAAAAAAGCCTTGGAATCGCAATGATACAGATCGACGTGAAGTAGACAGCAATCCTAGAAAACAGCATTACGTATTTAGACAAGACGCACACGACGACTCCAACCATCAAAAGGTTGAACAGGAATATGGTGTGCCTGTCTAACGTTATTGAGCTAACATTTTTAACCCAGAAAAATATTGCAAGACCAATCGAACAAATCAATAAATCGGCAACGTCTATGTTGCCGCTCGATAAAAACTGATTAGACAGATGTTCAACGCTTGCGTATCTTGCAATCTGCGGTGAAACTGCAATTCCAAAAGATAGAAGCGCGGAAGAGATGGCTCCGCCGAAAACAATGGCGCACAAAAACGTGAAAAAGGATTTCAAGCTATCCGGACGCCACCCCCTCAATACAACCAAAGGAATGAAGAGCAGAGCCGTAGTGTGAAATAACGATGCCGCCAAAACAGCTATACAAAATTTAATTGTATCACCTCGAGTAGCAAAAGGAAGAGCATTCAACAGAATTGACGCGGCAAGCGCCTGCCTAATCCCATTGGATGAGAAAAAGAGAAAACCTCCGAACAAAAATATGTAGACACCCCAAATTGGTCCTAAAGATTGACTATAAATAGCTCTATAAACTAAAAAGACCGTAAGAAAGGAGGTAACGAAAAACATGCTGTGGTAATCAAGGCCGAATAAAATGAGCAATCTACAAAGAGTCACAAATCCCAACTCAAAACGACTGGCAAACCCAGCCTGTATTTCGTTGTAGCCTTTGACATAAATATCGTAGTAATCTGTTCCGAAACCTTCTCTTATACCAAAAGCAATAGCAACAGTTAATCCACTTAAGACAAAAAAACCCAGTCTCGGCTGTTTTAGGGTTCGTCTTTGCTTTAAATCGCATACCGAAAGAAAGGCAAAAAAAACTGAGACGAAAAAAAGGCAACTGTAAAATATCATTTGCCGATAACCTTTCCGGTCAATTTGCCATAAAAGCTGTATGCGAAGCTGTGCAGGGCAGGAGAGACCGCGAACAGAAGGCAGCGAAGGCGCCAAGTCCTGTCAACAAGCGTACTAGCTGCAACGGTCCAACACTGCTTTCTGGCTTTAAAAATAAATGCCTTTGCTGACTCTATGTCAGAGCATTTGGACAAATCGAGCCTTGAAGCTATGCGAAGCGAACAGAAGGCCTCAAAACATGCAAAGGCGTCAAAAAACTCAGGCTTTTCCCGCACAACCCGCCTAACGACATCAAGAGAGGCAGACATTCCGTCGAGCTGGGCATCACCATAACTCTTGATTGTGGTAATAGACCCTTCACGCGCCAGATAACCATATAGCTCAGCATCAAATATGCATGCTTTATCAATCGTCGGAAAAAACAGTAGCCTCTACACCAAATCTTCTGATGATCCTCATGAGCCTGATGATGCTCTCCATGGTGCTGGTCATGATCATCCTGGCCCGCGCCTCCGCCGAGCGTATTACCGAGCTGCTCAACGAGGAGAGCGACCTGCGCAACGGGGAGAATCCGGTGGAGGAGGTCAAGGACGGCTCTGTAGTCTTTGAGAACGTCAGCTTCAGCTACGCCAAGGACCCCAGTAAGGAGTGCCTGAAAAACGTCAACCTGAACATCAAGTCCGGTGAGACGGTGGGCATTCTCGGCGGCACCGGCACCTCCAAGACCACTCTGGTGCAGCTTATTCCCCGGCTGTACGACGCTACCGAGGGCCGCATCCTGGTGGGCGGTGTGGATGTGCGGGACTACGACATGGACGCCCTGCGGGAGCAGGTGGCCATGGTGCTCCAGAAGAACGTGCTGTTCTCCGGCACCATTAAGGAGAACCTGCGCTGGGGTAAGAAGGACGCCACCGATGAGGAGATGGTCCGGGTATGTAAGTTGGCCCAGGCCGACCCCTTTATCCAGGAATTCCCCGACAAGTACGACACCTATATTGAGCAGGGCGGCTCCAATGTGTCCGGCGGCCAAAAGCAGCGCCTGTGTATCGCCCGGGCCCTGCTGAAGAAGCCGAAGATTCTGATTTTGGATGATTCCACCTCCGCCGTGGACACCAAAACCGACGCACTGATCCGCAAGGCGTTCCGGGAGGAGATCCCCGACACCACCAAGTTTATCATTGCCCAGCGTATCTCTTCCATCGAGGACGCGGACAAAATCCTGGTGATGGATGGCGGAAGGATTTCCGCCATGGGCACCCACGGCGAGCTGCTCCAGAGCTGTGAGATCTACCGGGAAATTTATGAATCCCAGACGAAGGGAGGGAGCGAGAATGAATAAGATGCCGAAGAAAAAGTCCCACACGGTCCGGCGCCTGCTCAGCTATGTGGGCCGGGGCTACCTGATCCGCTTTTTTCTGGTGCTGGTATGCATCCTGGTCAGCGCGGTGGCCTCTGTGGCCGGCTCCATCTTCCTGGGCGCCCTGATCGACAACTATATCACGCCTCTGCTGGCCATGGAAAACCCGGTGTTCACCGGCCTGCTCCACGCTCTGCTCCTGATGGCCTGCCTCTATGTGGTGGCGGCCTGCTGCGCCCCTGGCCTACAACCGCCTGATGGTCACCATCTCCCAGGGCGTGCAGAAGAAGATCCGCGACGATCTGTTCGGCCACATGCAGACGCTACCTATCCGGTATTTTGACACCCACGCCCACGGCGATGTGATGAGCGTCTACACCAACGACGTGGATACCCTGCGACAAATGCTCTCCCAGAGCATTCCCCAGGTAATCAATTCCCTGATGATGATCGTGGTCACCTTTGTCAGCATGGTTGTACTCAACCTCACTCTCACTGGCGTGGTAATCGTGTGCATCGTGTGCATGCTGCTGGTGACCCGGTTCCTGGCCGGACGCAGCGGCCGCTACTTCGTCCGCCAGCAGGTGAAGCTAGGCGATCTGAACGGCTATATCGAAGAAATGATCAACGGCCAGAAGGTGGTCAAGGTTTTCTGCCACGAGGAGGAGGCCCAGGAGGGCTTTGACCGTGTGAATGACGCCTTGTTTGAAAGCGCTTATAAGGCCAACAAGTACGCCAATATCCTCATGCCCATCCTCATCAACATTGGCAACATCCAATATGTGGTCATTGCCATGGTGGCGGAGCGCTGGCCCTCAATGGCCTGGGGGGCGGTATTACCCTGGGTGTCATCGCATCCTTCCTCCAGCTCTCCAAGAGTTTGACCAACCCAATCAGCCAGATCTCTCAGCAGCTCAACTCTGTGGTCATGGCTCTGGCCGGTGCTCAACGGATTTTTTGACCTGATGGATGAGCCCTCCGAGGAGGATCACGGCACGGTCACCCTGGTCAACGTGTCCTATAACAAGGACGGCGCCCTCCAGGAAACCAGTGAGCGCACCAATCTGTGGGCCTGGAAGGTTCCCCAGGAGGACGGGAGCTTCGCCTATACCAAGCTGGCGGGCGACGTGCGCTTTGATGATGTGGACTTCGCCTATGAGGAGGGCAAAACCATCCTCCACGACATCAGCCTTTTCGCCAAGCCCGGCCAGAAGCTGGCTTTCGTGGGCGCCACCGGCGCGGGTAAGACCACCATTACCAACCTGATCAACCGCTTCTACGACATCGCGGACGGCAAGATCCACTATGATGGCATCTCTATCAACGATATTCATAAGCCGGATCTGCGCCGCTCCCTGGGCATTGTGCTTCAGGATACCAACCTCTTTACCGGCACCGTGCGGGAAAACATCCGCTACGGCAATCTGAGCGCCACCGACGAGGAGGTGGAGGCCGCCGCCGTGCTGGCCAACGCAGACGACTTTATCCGCCGCCTGCCCCAGGGGTACGACACCATGCTCACCGGCAACGGCGCCAACCTGTCCCAGGGCCAGCGGCAGCTCATCGCCATTGCCCGGGCCGCTGTGGCCGATCCCCCGGTAATGATCCTGGATGAGGCTACCTCCTCCATTGACACACGCACTGAGGCCATCGTCCAGAGGGGTATGGACTCCCTGATGACCGGCCGCACCGTCTTTGTCATTGCCCACCGGCTATCCACTGTGCGCAACTCTGATGCCATTATGGTGCTGGATCACGGCCGCATTGTAGAGCGGGGCGACCACGAGGATCTCATCCGGCAGCACGGACTCTATTATCAGCTCTATACCGGCGCCTTTGAGCTGGAATAAAAAGAATTTGTACCAAGCACCCCTCTGCGTCCCCGGCATAGTATGGAGTGAGACCGGGCCGGAGCGGCGGTACTCCCACCGCTCCGCCTCTGGTTTCCATCATCAAACCAGGAGGTACTTCATATGGGGTGCAATAATGGCTGTGGCTTTGGCGGCGGCGGCTGCCTGTGGATCATTCTGATCATTATCCTGCTCTGTTGCTGCTGCGGCGGCGGGAGCTGGGGCGGTTGCGGCTGTGGTGGCTGTGGCTGCAACAACGGCTGCGGGAACAGCTGCTGCTGAGAAGGCAGTACAATAGCCGAACGGCAAACAGGCAGACGTGCCGTGGGGTGTTTTTCCCCACGGCACGTTCCTGTGTATCAAACAAGTGGAAAGGAAGCGGAACACATGCATAGATGTACAACAGCCCTCTATTTCAGTCCCACGGGCGGGACGCGCACCTATGTCCGAGCTGTGGCGGCAGCTATGCCACACATGGGCGGAGAAGTGGACCTGACCCGGCCGGAGGAGCGGCGCAAAGTTCATATGTTCGGCGCAGATGACGTAGTTGTCCTGGGCGTACCGGTTTATTACGGCCGGGTG
>ENA-OPYT01000118-OPYT01000118.1-human-gut-metagenome-genome-assembly--contig:-NODE-118-length-24339-cov-11.196266_pt1 | contig 24339 bp, 24 predicted proteins | sample MGYA00242636_ERZ504480 | MGnify/ENA primary metagenome ERZ504480 (study PRJEB26092, sample SAMD00036228) | human gut metagenome | host: Homo sapiens | study: EMG produced TPA metagenomics assembly of...
ATCTTTCACTACAATCAAAATATTTTTTAATCTCATTTTCCTCACCTGCAAGCCAGAATTGTCTTAATCATCACTTGTCAAATGCCATCCATTACTACTATGAACTGGATACCCGTATTCTTTACCAGCCCACTTTATTTTTCCGATGGCATTATCAAATTTATTCAACAGATTCCAACAATAACTTCTATAATCCAAATCCAGATCTGGATTATTATAATCCTGTTGAACGTATTTTCTTGCTGTCTCAAGTTCCTTAAGACTAGCTTTATCAAACCATTTTGAACTGTATAAAGATCCTTTTTCTATTTGTTGTTTCAGTGTATTCCACACATCTGTTATTGCATCCTTATTCTTTAAACCTAATGCAGTTGTTAAGATAGCCGTTACACTAATTCCAGTTAAAAGAATCTGTGTTTTATGTTCTTTTATCCAAGCACTAAATTCCTTTTTACCAGTGATTTCTTCAATTTCAACAGTTCTTTTTTCTTTCTCCATAGTTTGTCCTCTCTGATATTTTTCCCAAAATTCAAAGTTATCTATTAAAAATCGGAGAAACCACCGGTTTGCCCTCTCTATCAAGCAGCGGAGTCATTCCTCCTGCATTCGCAGCCGCATGAAACACATAGTTTACCCCAGTTTCCCTGTCAACCCATATTTCCATAACATTCATAGTTCCCTGTGAATAAATTCTTTCAAATCTGTCATTTTTCCCCATCAAAATATCCTCCTGATTTCGTTTTCATGACTTCATTATAACAGCTTCACGCTCCCCAGTCACCTCATATCTTTACATCTCCTTCAACATAAAACTCACCATCCACAGCCCCTTATAACTGGTATCCTTTTTCAGCTTCGCCTTATACCCTGTCACATACATCTCCGTCGTTTTCAGCCCTAGCGTCTCCGTATCAAAATACTGCACCGCAATCTTGTCTTTCTTCGCATACGTCGCCAGTTTCGCCAGCCACTTCGCCGTAACAGAAAACGACACCGGAATGCTCACAACCCCATGCCGCACCACATCCCTCTGTGTCGTCCCTGCCTCCGTCTCACCGCCGGAATCCGCTTCCACATCCTCCAGCTCCACCTCATAAGAATCCGGAAGCGGCAGGTTCTCCCCGTCAAACACAAGATACTGAAAAAAAGCCATTCTATCTACCTCCGCTCCTCAGACTCATTCTCTGCTGTGCCGTCACGATCACCTCATCCAGCAGCTGGTTTCCCAGATAAACCGGAATCACCAGATCCCCCTGCTGTTCTTTCTGATCACCCAGCACATCCTTCAGTGCCGCCACAATACCGGCTGTCAGATCCGCACCGCCGGATGTTCCCGTACCGGTAATCACACCGCTGTCTGCCGCGGCCATCTGCGGCGAAATTACCATATCTGCCGCCACTCCCGTCACCGGAAGCAGCTTCTCCACATCCCTCAGCTGGCTCTGCGTATTCCGGATTTCTGTATTAACCCCCTTTAAGGCGGTCTGCAATTTCGTGGTATCGCCGCCAATCTCGACAGTGATCCCCTGGATTCTGTTCCCTGCCATGCGGCTTCCCCATAAATCTCATAAAAAAAGGCTCAAAATACGTAAACGGTAGAACCTGAGTACCTTTTTATTCACTTCAAGTTATGCCCTAATCATACTCAACAAAATAACATAGTCAAAAAAGTTTAGTACTTAACTTTTTTAACTGACTATGATTCAGAGGAGGAATATTATGGCTACGCAAACCAGCCTTGTAGCTCAGCAGGTGAGGATCAGACAATGGGCAGAACAGATCCGGAATTGTCAGAACCGTCCCAAAGGGATGGATGTTGAAACCTGGTGTACCCAAAATAATCTTACAAAAGCCAACTATTATTACCGTCTCCGGCGTGTCAGGCAGATATGCCTGGATCAGATGCAGGACACAGAAACCACTGCTTTTGTGGAACTGCCCGCACCTGCACCAGATTCAAAGAAAATAGATACTCCAAAAGAATCCGGTACATGCATTTCGGCAGGAACTCTGCCAATGATCCGTATTAAAAATACCAGGGGACTGTCAGCTGAGATATTTTCCGGTACTTCACCGGAAATGCTCTGCCATCTCATAAAGGCTTTTACCCATGCTGAATGATGCAGATGCTTCCGGATTTAAAAAGGTGTATCTGGCGATGGGATTTACGGATCTCCGTCGTGGGATCGATGGGCTGGCAACGATCGTACGCTTTCAGTTTAAGCTTGATCCTTACGACAAAAATACACTGTTTCTTTTCTGTGGAAGAAGATGTGACCGGATCAAAGCACTGCTCTGGGAAGGCGATGGTTTTCTCCTTATGTACAAGAGACTCGATAATGGTGCATTCCGGTGGCCCCGTTCGGCAGATGAGGCAATGGCGATCACAGACGACCAGTACCGTATGCTGATGCAGGGGCTGGAGATCGTTGCACGCCATCCGATCTCTGAGCTGAAAGAGACACCCCGCATTATGTAGCCTGTGCAAATGCCGAAATAAAAAAGTACCAAAACTGTAAAAATGATGTGTATCAACCGGATGAAAAAGGTTATCCACAAACAGTCTTTTCTCATTCCATTTGTTATCGTGTGAATAGAAAAACTGTTGTGGATAATACATCTGAAAAGCTGTAAAACAACGGCTTTCCAGATGTATTATCCACCGTCATTATGACGAAAGCCCATATCTGAAGGATTGGCGGAAATACAAAAATTCTGTTATAATCGGAATCAGTATAAAGACAGGAGTTCTGGTTATGACGATCAAGTACACAAAAGAACAACTGAATAAGTTTGATAAGGATCTGCTGATAGAGCTTTTTCTTGGGATGCAGGGACAGATGGAAGAATTGTCCAGGCAAACGCAGGCCTTAAATGACAGGATGCAGCTGATGATGGAACAGATCGTGCTGTCCAATAAGAGCAGCCAAAAAGAAAAAACAGATTCGGCAAAAAGAATGAAAACAGCTTCCAGATGCCATATCCAGATGTTACCGCTTTGTGCCTGAAAAGTCGAAGTTGAGGAACATCATATTTTGGAGATCTGAAGATCGCAGGGTGCTGGGTACATTACAGGCGCAAGTTCCATGAGGCACTGGAGGTCATACCGAAAGATCTGAGGAAACAGTCTGTTTTGTACCTCATCATGAACCAGATCCGTGCGATTTACCGGGAGGAAGGAAAGCTTTCCGGTCTTTCATCAGACGAACGGACTGCCCATCGACTTTTACATAATAAATTCCGCTGATCCATTTAGATTCCTGCAGCGCTCCGTTCTTATCCATGTAATACCATTTTCCACCGATCTTCTGCCAGCCAGTCTGCATTTTGCCGTTTTTGTTCAAATAATACTTTGTGTTTTCTATGGCGGCCTTCACATCCACATTCGCAGAGGTATTGCTAGAACAACGGCTGCTACCGCTGAAGTTCCCCGTAATAATTCATTTTTTCTTACACTTTTTATGGGTTGCAAGTAAAATTATCAGTATGTAATATATCATACTATACATTCCTTAAAATTACTATTTTTATTTGCGCAGATAGTAAAAAAAGCCGGCAGCGATCCTTTCCATTCAGGATCACTGCCGGCTTTTCAGCTTTCTCTTTAGTTTTTAAACGAATGAATCGGTGCCGGGATTCTTCCTGTTCTGTTGACGAATGCCTCGCAGGAGAAGTTGTTGACCGGCATGATCGGTGCATAGCCGAGGAGGCCGCCGAATTCTACGGTCTCGCCCACGCCTTTTCCGATGACCGGAATCAGGCGGACTGCCGTTGTTTTCTGGTTGACCATACCGATGGCAAGCTCATCTGCGATGATTCCGGAGATGGTCGATGCTTTCGTGTCTCCCGGGATGGCGATCATATCAAGACCTACGGAGCAGACACAGGTCATTGCCTCGAGTTTTTCAATGGTCAGTGCGCCGTCGTTGACTGCGTTGATCATACCCTGGTCCTCAGAAACCGGGATGAATGCGCCGGAGAGGCCGCCGACATAGGAAGATGCCATAACACCGCCCTTTTTCACCTGATCGTTCAGAAGTGCCAGCGCCGCTGTCGTTCCCGGTGCACCTGCGTGCTCGAGGCCGATCTCCTCAAGGATATCCGCAACGGAATCTCCGATCGCCGGAGTCGGTGCCAGGGAAAGGTCAATGATACCAAACGGAATGTTCAGCCGCTTGGAAGCTTCCTGTGCAACGAGCTGGCCGACACGCGTTACCTTAAATGCGGTCTTCTTGATCGTCTCGCAGAGTACCTCAAAGTTCTCGCCGCGTACTTTTTCCAGAGCATGTTTGACAACACCAGGGCCGGAAACGCCGACATTGATGATGGCATCCGCCTCGGTTACGCCGTGGAAAGCGCCTGCCATGAACGGGTTGTCGTCCGGTGCATTGCAGAAAACAACGAGTTTTGCGCATCCAAGGCAGTTGTTCTCTTTGCTTGCCTCCGCCGTCTTCTTGATGATCTCACCCATCAGTTTGACAGCATCCATGTTGATACCGGTTTTGGTAGAGCCAAGGTTGATGGAGCTGCAGACAAAATCCGTAACAGCCAGTGCCTGCGGGATAGAACGGATCAGAAGTTCATCTGCTGTCGTCATACCTTTGCTTACCAGAGCGGAATAGCCGCCGAGGAAATTGACGCCGACTTCTTTTGCCGCACGGTCCAGAGTCTGTGCAATCGTCACGAAATCCTCCGGCGTTCTGCAGGCTGCTGCGCCGACTAAGGCAATCGGGGTAACGGAAATTCTCTTGTTTACAATCGGAATACCGAACTCGCCCTCGATCTCCTCACCTACGGAAACCAGATTTCTGGCAGTCGTCGTGATTTTGTCGTAGATTTTGCGGTTCAGCTTGTCAAGATTGGAGTCGATACAGTCCATAAGACTGATTCCAAGGGTAATGGTACGAACGTCCAGATTCTCTTTTTCGATCATCTCGTTCGTTTCCTTTACTTCAAACAGATTTATCATGTCGTTTTTCTCCTTCGCTTTAGATACGGTGCATCATATTGAAAATATCTTCATGCTGGCAGCGGATGACAACGCCGATGGAACTTCCAAGCTCCTCCAGATCTTTTGCAAGCTCTGCGTTGGATTTCTCGCTCTTGGAGACGTCCGTTACCATCATCATGTTGAAATATCCCTGCACAATCGTCTGAGAAATGTCTTCGATGTTTACCTGGTTCTCTGCCAGATAATTACATACCTTTGCGATAATGCCCACGGTGTCCTTGCCTACGACAGTGATAATTGTCTTCTTCATGTTTCCATTCTCCTTTTTCTGGTTTTATGTCAAAGCCCCGGAAAAACCGGTAATGGCGGCCTTGCGAAAAACATGGTATGTAGCTCTAAAAATGTATATTTAAACCTCAATTAACGGTGATACTTCGCTTCTTTTAGCGACAGCAAGATGAAAATCACCCGAGTGATACGGATTATCACCCGTTGTGACCTCGCAGGCCACGGTTTCAAAGGCCAGTGCCTCATAATTATTTTCCTTGCTCAGATGGCCGAGCAGCACTTCCTGCAGATTGTCGTGCAGAATCTCGCAGAGGAGATGGCCTGCCGCCAGGTTCGATAAATGGCCTTTCGCCCCGGCGATCCGCTGTTTTAACGGATACGGGTACGGTCCGACCGCAAGCATGTTCTCGTCATGATTTGCCTCCAACAAAACGGCATCCAGCCCGGTCAGATTCTGAACCGTGTAATCGCTGTAGACACCAAGGTCCGTCGCGATCGCAATCGATTTCCCGCCGGATTCCATGCGGTAGCCGACCGGCTCTGCCGCATCGTGGGAGATCGTAAACGGATGTACGGCGATATCACCCAGCGTAAACGTGTCATCCGCGTGAATCGTGTGGAAAATCCCCTCCGGGAACTTTCCAAGGCTCTTCGTCTGCTGCATCGCCTGAATTGTTCCATCCGTTGCGTAAATCGGAATACCGTACCGGCGCGCCAGCACGCCAAGACCCTGGATATGATCGGAATGCTCATGTGTCACGAGAATGCCATCCAGCTCCTTCGCGCTGCGGTCGAGAACAGCCAGTCCCGCCTCCACGCGCTTTCCGCTGATGCCCGCATCGATCAGAAGGCTTGTGGTCTCGCTTCCCGCGAAAATGCAGTTTCCGCTCGAACCACTTGCAATACTACAAAGTTTCATATCTTTTCATCCTATGGTCTAACTGTTTTTTTGTTTCCTCAAAATCGCCGCTGTTGTCGATTTCAAAATCGCAGTGGCTGCTGAATTCATCCTCGGAAAGCTGATTTGCCATGATTTCGCGAACTTTCTTCTCGGAATAGCCGCGTCCTTCGATCAATCGCTCCTTCCGGACTTCTTCATCCGCATAAATATACCACAGTTCATCACAAATTTCATCATATTTTTCTTCGATTAAGAGTGCGGCCTCCACAAAGACGTATTCCGTCCCTGCTTTTTCCGCGGCTGCAATGGCTTTTTTGATATACCGTTTTACCGCCGGATGAACGATCGCATTCAGGGCTTTTAACTTTTCTTCGTCCTGAAAAACGATCTCAGCAATCCGTTTCCGGTCAAGTTCGCCGGTCTCTGTGGTGATCTGTCTGCCGAACAGCTTCACAATCTCTCCATAGCATTCGCCGCCCGGCAGCATCACAAGGTAACCTGCCTCGTCCGCCTGGATCACCGTTGCATCATAATTCTGTCCAAGGTACGTGAGCACTTCGCTTTTTCCGGCGCCCACGCCGCCTGTAATTCCAAAAACTTTCATTCTTTTGTATCCTTTCGCTCCTGGTATGAGTGCACTATTTCGCCTCGTACCAGTTGTTTCCTGTGTGCATATCGATCTCGAGTTTGACAGCCAGATGTGCTGCCCCGGTCATCTCCTCTTCCAGGATCTTTTCTGCCTTTTCGAGCTCGTCTTCCGGCACTTCCAGCAGCAGCTCATCGTGTACCTGAAGAAGAAGTCTGGTCTTTAACTGCTCCTCTTTCAGCCGTTTCGCCACGCGGATCATCGCTATTTTAATAATATCCGCCGCCGTTCCCTGGATCGGCGCATTCATCGCAACGCGCTCGCCGAATGACCGCTGCATAAAGTTGCTCGATTTCAGCTCCGGCATCGGCCGTCTGCGTCCGAACATCGTCACGGAATAGCCTTTCTCTTTGGCATCCTCTACGCAGCGGTTCAAAAACTCATGGATACCCGGATACGTCTCGAAATACTGCTGGATATAGGCCTCTGCCTCTTTCCGGCTGATACCGAGATCCTGGCCCAGACCGAACGAACTGATACCGTATACGATACCGAAGTTGACCGCCTTCGCATTTCTTCTCTGCAGCGGTGTTACCTCTTCAAGCGGCACATGGAACACTTTCGATGCCGTCATGCGGTGGATATCCTCCGCCTCGCGGTACGCCTCGATCAGGTTTTCATCGCCCGACATATGGGCCAGCACGCGGAGTTCAATCTGGGAATAGTCGGCATCCAGAAAGACACAGCCAGGCTTTGGCACGAAGGCTTTCCGGATCAGACGGCCAAGCTCCATCCGCACCGGAATGTTCTGCAGATTCGGATCGGTACTGCTGATGCGGCCGGTCGCGGTGATGGTCTGGTTAAATGTCGAATGGATTCTTCCATCTTTCCCGATCACGGCCTGCAGACCGTCGGCGTACGTCGATTTCAGTTTGGCAAGCTGGCGGTACTCCAGAATATCGGCAACGAGTTTGTGATCCGGTGCAAGCTTTTCGAGCACATCGGCGGCGGTGGAATAACCCGTCTTGGTCTTTTTGCCGCCCGGAAGCTGCAGCTTTTCAAACAGAATCACGCCGAGCTGCTTCGGGGAATTGATGTTGAACTCCTCGCCGGCCTCCTCGTAGATCTGTGCCTCCAGCTCTCCGATCCGCTCCGCCAGCTCAGCTCCGTAAACGGAAAGTGCTTCTTTTTCTGCGGCGATTCCATCCGCTTCCATCTGACGGAGCGTAAACACCAGCGGAATCTCCACATTCCGGTACAGATCCCACATGCCCTGCTCCTTCAGCAGCTTTTCCATGTTTTCCTGTGCGGCAAATACAGCATACGCCTGATGACCTGCATACGACTCCTGCTGTTCCGGCGTCATCTTTCCTGCGGCCGGAATCTTGCTTCCGCCGAAGATCTCTTCCACTGCCGGCACATAGCGGTGTACGTACTCTTTTACGATATCATCGTACGAATACTGTGATTTCAATGGATTTAATAAATACGCGGCAATTCCGGCATCAAACAGATGGGCTTCATCGGCGTCCGGCATATCCTTCAGAAATTCTTTTCCGTCCATGACGCAGAAAACCGGAATCTGCTTCTGCAGCTCAGTCAATTTTTCTTTTAAATAATCTCCGGTCAGGAAACCTTCTGCTGGGAAGTAAACAACATCCGGCTCTCCGCTTCCATACGTAACTGCCATACCGACAAGTGAACGGCTCCGATCTGCCATCGGTCCGTCCTTCGGGGTTTCTTCTGTCAGAAGAGCGGCTCCTGCCTTCTCCTCCTTCGCGATGGTTCCAAAGAGTTCTTCCGCCTCGGAAAAATCCGTTACGGTGCGCAGAAAGACGGCATCCTCTGGTTCTGCATTCGTCTCCTCGAAGCGGCCCAGCAGGTTTTTAAACTCCAGACGTTTGAACATCTCATACGCTTTTGGTGTATAAAAATTCGAGAGTGCCGCTTTTTCACGGTCGAGCTCCACCGGCGCATCGGTATCAATCGTTGCAAGTTTTTTGCTTAATTCCGCCAGATCATAATGATCTCGCATCGCCTCTTTTGCCTTGTTCGGTTTGATCTCCTCGAAATGTGCATGCGCATTTTCCAGTGTCTCGTACTGCAGCAGGATTTTCGTCGCGGTTTTCTCTCCGACACCCGGCAGACCCGGGATATTGTCTGCGGTATCGCCCATCAGCGCTTTCAGATCGATGATCTGTTTCGGGAGAAGACTGTATTTTTCCAGCACCTCTGCCGTGTGGTAATTTTCAATCGTCGTCACACGCTTTACGGTTTTTGGAATCCGGATCAGAATGTGGTCCGTTGCAAGCTGCAGCAGGTCGCGGTCTCCGGATACGATCGTAACTTCCATCCCTTCCGCCTCGCATTTGCGGCCGAGCGTTCCTAAGATATCATCCGCCTCATAGCCCTCTTTTGTGACAATCTCAATGTCCATTGCTGCGAGCACTTCCTGGATCACCGGGACCTGTTCGCGCAATTCCTGCGGCATCGGCTTTCTCGTTCCCTTGTACTGATCATACATTTTGTGGCGGAATGTCGGTGCATGGAGGTCAAACGCCACGGCAAGATACTGCGGCTGCTCCTCATCGAGAATTTTAAACAGAATATTCAGGAATCCATATACGGCGTTCGTGTGCAGTCCTTCTGCATTGGACAGATCCGGTACGCCGTAAAAAGCCCGGTTCAGAATACTGTGTCCGTCCAGTAATACGATTTTATCACTCATAATAATCCTTTCAGCCAGGGTAATTCTATCACTTCAAAATAGTGCAGAGACAGGAGCACCAGAAACAGAACGAGAATCAGCATCAGCACCCGGAAAAACGTATCTTTGTACCGGCGGTGTCTCGCTTCTTCCTCTTTTTTCTCCAGATCGCGTTCCAGAAGTCCTGTCAGATTGTAGGAATCGGGCGCGTCATCCTCGAAATATGCCATCGCACGGTTCACAATAAAATATGTCTCCAGTTCCTCGTGGCATGTATGGCATTTCCGGATATGGGAAATAAACGGTTCCATCTCTTTCTCCGGCATATTTCCCTGCACGTATGGCTGTATTAATTTTTCTGCTTCTTTACAGTCCATAAAATCCTGCTCTCCTTTTGTATCCGGCCAGTGTTTTTCTCTGGCCGCTTTTTCTGCTATCTACCATCATACACTATTTTCTCATAATTTAAAAGAGACAACCCGCCGAAAATGGGTTGTCTCTTGTTCTCTTATAAGATAACTGTTTTCTAGTGGATTTCCATTATGCACGGACAATGTTCGGGGTCTCTTTTCCTGCCTCGAAATCCAGCGCATTCTGCAGTGTGGTCTCTGCAATCGCACGCAGTGCTTCCTCGGTGAAGAATCCCTGATGTGAAGTGATCATAACGTTCGGGAAGGACAGGAGACGTGCTGTGGTGGAGTGCTCCAGAATCTCATCGGAACGGTCCTCGAATACGTTCGGGGTTTCCTCCTCGTATACGTCAAGGCCGACGCCGAAGAATTTTCTTGCACGGATTCCCTCGATCAGGTCGTCTGTCTTTACCAGACCTCCGCGGGACGTATTGACCAGGATCACGCCGTCTTTCATCTTTTTGATGCTCTCGCGGTTGATCATGTGGTATGTGCTGTCCATCAGTGGGCAGTGCAGGGAGATCAGATCACTCTGTGCCAGCAATTCATCAAGAGTTACGTACGTAACAAAATCTTTTAAGGATTCATTCTGGTACACATCGTAAGCAATGACTTTCATGCCGAAACCGCGGCAGATTCTTGCCATAGCCGCACCGATTTTTCCGGTTCCGACGATTCCGGCGGTCTTCTGATAGAAGTTAAATCCCATCAGTCCGCCCAGGCTGAAGTCGTTTTCTCTTACTTTCGTATATGCTTTGTGCATGTGGCGGTTGACCGTCATGGCCAGTGTCATCGCATGCTCAGCTACAGCCTCCGGGGAGTAACCCGGTACACGGCGTACATCAATGCCGTATTTTGCAGCTGTCTTTAAATCTACGTTGTTGAAGCCTGCGCAGCGCATCAGGATCAGCTTGACGCCTGCCTCATGCAGTGCTTCTACGGTTTTTGTTCCGACATCAGAGTTTACGAAGGCGCACACGGCATCGTAGCCCTTTGCCAGGGAAGCGGTTCTTGCAGCAAGGCCGGTTTTTAAATATTCCACTTCAATTTCTGGAAACTGCTCTTTGGTTCGGTCGAAAGATTCTCTGTCGTAGTTCTGGGTATCGTAAAATAAAATTTTCATAATGTTTTTCCTCCTCGCTTTGCGGTCATCTTATTGTTCCCGCTTACAGGCATTACTATACTTCATTGTTAAAACTTTGTCAATATATTATTTGTTAAAATTTTATCAATTAGTAAATTTATTTTCAACATCTTTCACAACAGTACAAATTTACTGGATCACCTCGTCCAGGAACCGGGACGGCTCGACTTTCTTTTCAAACCGTTCCTCCACATAACAGAGCGTCAGCTCTTTCCGGGCGCGCGTCATTCCGACGTAGAACATCCGCCGCTCCTCCTCGATCGCCTCCGCAAGGACTGCTTTCTGATACGGCATTACGCCCTCGTTGACGTCAAGAAGATAGACCTTGTCGTACTCGAGTCCCTTGACGCTGTGCAGGGTGGAAACCGTAACTCCTTCCGCACTCTCTGCGCGCTGCTTCTGTTTTTCCTTCATCTTCTGCTGGTATTCCTCAATATGTGCAAACCAGCCCTCGATGCTTTTCTGGCTCTTTGCCGCCTCCTGCAGCTCGTCCAAAACAGAAATCAGATCATCCTCTTTCAGATGGCGGTATGCCGCATATTCCTTCACATACTGTTCATAGCCGATCGCATAGCGGATGTAATTGACCGCGCCGAACGGCGATAAATGCGTCAGTGTCGTGATATCCTGCTCCAGTTTGCGGATCCGCTGGCACATCCAGTCTTTTTCTTCGTAATATTCCAGAAGTGCATCGAACGAAACAGTCGCCTCCTCAAAGGCATCCCGCGACAGATAACGGTTCGGGCGGTTGGCAATCTTTAAAAACTCGCCGCGCTTCCGGCTTCCCATCGCAAGATTCAGATACGTCAGCAGATCTTTCGCAATCCAGTGGTCATAGAGATCCGGCAGGGCATCCCGCATCTGGAACGGGATCTGTGCTTCCATCAGTTCCTCTACTGCTGTCCGGCAGCCAAGATTCGTGCGGAACAAAAGCGCCATCTCTTCATACGGACAGCCGTTTTTCTCCGCCTCCCGCAGCTCCTCGGCAACGGCACGCATCTCCTCGCGCGGGTTCTTATATCCCCGGATTGCAACCGGAGCGCCTTTCTCGTTGTCGGTGGAAATCGCCTTTTCATACCGCTTTTTGTTGTGGTGGATCAGGCATTGGGACCGCTTCACGATAAATTCCGTACTACGGTAATTTTTATCGAGCACTACCTGCGCCGCGCCTGGGTAATCTTTCGGAAAATTCAGCATGATCTCCGGCTTGGCCCCGCGGAACTGATAAATCGACTGATCGTCATCCCCGACAATAAAGAGGTTATTTTCCGGCAGCGCCAGCATCCGCACAATCTCATACTGCGCGGGGCTGATGTCTTGAAACTCGTCAATCAGGATATACTGAAATTTCTGCTGCCAGGCGCGGAGGACCTCCGGCCGCTCCAGAAAGAGACGTTTGCACTGCACCATCAGATCGTCGAAATCGAGTTTTTTGTTCTCCTTCCGCCATTTCTCATACGCCTCATAGATTTCGCGGAACTTTTCCTGCGGCATGCAGGCGGAATAGTAATGTTCCAGCGGGATCTGATTGTTCTTCACAGTGCTGATTTCGCGCGCCAGATTTTCCTCGAGATCCTCTTCCTCCAGGTCTCTGGCATAGTGGTTGACCAGCTCGCGCATCAGCCGCTTTTTCTCTTCCTCGCTTAAAATATTGTTGCCGGACATGCGGTACGTATGGCGCAGAATCGCGTAGAATACCCCGTGGAACGTTCCAAAGGTGACCTGGGTACTCGTCTTTCCCATCGCCTTCAAATACCGCTCCTTCATCTCTTTTGCCGCCGCACGCGTAAATGTTACGACAAGAATACGAGAGGCGGAAATGCCGCTCGTTACAAGCTGGCAGGTCCGCCCCGTAATCACTGCGGTTTTCCCCGACCCCGGTCCGGCAAGGACCATCATGGGGCCGGTGGTATGCATCACCGCTTTTTTTTGTGAATCATTATATATCATTTGGATAATTTCTCAATCGCTTTGTCGATGCGGGCAAGAGACTCCTCTTTTCCCAGAACCTCAAGGATTTCCGTTGCGCCGGCCGGTGTCATCTGTTTTCCGGAAAGAGCGGTACGGATCGGCCACATAATATAACCGGTCTTGTATCCTTTTTCTTTTCCGAATGCGCTGAGCATCTCAAAGAGAGCATCATTGCTGAAATCTTCCTGCGCTGCCAGCAGCGGTTTTACTTCCTGAAGAAGTGCAAGGGAGGTCTCCTCGTTTGTCTTCATCTTTTTGTGAGTGTACATCGAAGCGTCGTACTCCGGAACTTCCTCGAAGAAGTCGATGAGGTCTGCAATATCCGGGAATACTTCGATTCTTGTTTTTACCATGGCTGCAATTTTCTTAAAATCGAGCGGACGGTGGATTGTCTTCTGGATATACGGAAGCGCCATCTCATAGAACTTCTCGTCGTCCATTGCCTTCATGTACTCGCCGTTCATCCAGCGGAGTTTTGTCATATCGAAAACGGCCGGAGATTTGCTGATGTGGTGGTAATCGAAGATTTTTACCAGTTCCTCGAGAGAATAGACCTCGCGGTTTCCTTCCGGGCTCCATCCAAGAAGGGCTACGAAGTTGACAATGGCATCTTTTAAAAAGCCCTGATCGATCAGGTCTTCATAAGAAGAATGGCCGCAGCGTTTGGACAGCTTCTGATGCTCCTCGTTGGTGATCAGCGGACAGTGTACGTAAACCGGAATTTCCCAGCCGAATGCCTCGTAAATACGGTTGTATTTCGGGGATGAGGACAGATACTCATTACCACGGACAACGTGGGTTACACCCATCAGATGGTCGTCGATGACGTTTGCGAAGTTGTAAGTCGGATATCCGTCGGATTTGATCAGGATCAGGTCTTCCAGCTCCTCGTTGTTTACGGTGATGTCTCCGTAGATCTCATCGTGGAAGGTTGTGGTTCCTTCGGTCGGCATATTGAAACGGATGACGTACGGTTTGCCGGCTGCCAGATTGGCCTCTACTTCCTCTTTGGAAAGACCAAGGCAGTGTTTGTCGTAGATCGAGATTTCTTTTCCGCCTACGTTACGCTTGCACTGGCTCAGGCGCTCTGCGTCACAGAAGCAGTAATAAGCGTCACCCTGCTCTACCAGCTGTTTTGCGTATTTCAGGTACAGACCTGCTGCATTACGCTCGCTCTGTACGTACGGGCCGCAGCCGCCGTCTTTGTCCGGTCCCTCGTCGTGTACCAGGCCGGTCTCTTTTAAGGTACGGTAGATGATATCAAGTGCGCCTTCCTGGAAACGCTCCTGGTCGGTATCCTCGATACGGAGCATAAAGGTTCCGTCATCGTGTTTTGCGATCAGATACGCATACAGGGCAGTACGCAGATTTCCTACATGCATCCGGCCTGTCGGGCTCGGTGCAAATCTTGTTTTTACATTGCTCATTTTTCTTTTCTCCTGATTTCTGGTTTTTCTGGAACAATCCTTTTGTCTGTTCCCTTCCACCATTTATTTAGAATGGAAAACAGCCCGGCGTTTCTTCCGAGCTGCACCATCCTTCCACTTTTGCCAGCGGCAATGCTCTTTTTCAGACCTCTACGCCGTGCTGTTTCAAATATTCCATAAAGTCGCCGACGGTAGAAAGGTCTGTCAGTTCGTCGGTGTCGATTTCAATTCCGTACTCGTCTTCTAATGCCATAACCATCTCGTAGAGATCCAGGGAATCTGCACCCAGGTCATCTTTAAAAGAGGTATCTTCGTTGATGCTGTCTGCATCACAGTTGAGCTGTTCTACTAAAATTTCTTTTATCTTTTCTAACATTGTTCTGCTCCTTTCTGCCTCTACCCGGCAGCCAGTATTTCTTTCGAAAAAAGTGTATCTGTTATTCCGGCATTTGTCAATAGATTTTCTACTTTTACTGTTCTTCCGCCTGTGCCTCTCCTTCTCCGCTCTTTCCATCCTGGAACACAATAAAGCGGGAGACGCACAGGGCAATGCCGATTTCCGTCAGGATAAAGAGCACCGATGTTCCTCCGTAACTGATAAATGGAAGGGTAATTCCCGTTGCCGGCATCAGTTTCAGAACGACACACAGGTTCAGAATAACCTGAATGGAAATATGTGCAAAAACGCCGCTCACCATCAGCATTCCATACGCGTCCGGCGCATTCTGTGCAACCACAAACAGACGGTACAGCAAGTAGCCAAACAGCAACAATACAAGAAGCGCGCCAAATATTCCAAGCTCCTCGCAGATGATCGAGAAGATCATATCGTTCTGTGCTTCCGGAATTGTTGTAATCTTCTGCGTACTGTTGCCAAGTCCTTTTCCGAGAAATCCACCGGAGCCAATCGCATAAAGTCCCTGCAGAATCTGATAGCTGCCTCCGGAAAGCCATTCATAGATACGGTTCGACCGGAAGTCACCGCCTATTCTTTCAAAGATCTGCAGATTATTTTTTAAAATGATAATCGCAAAAACGCCAATTACCGCCGCGCCCGGAATCACACGCGCATAAAATTTTACCTCCGGGTCCGCCAGAAACAAAATGACGCAGGCGATGAGTCCCAGAATAATGGCGGTACTCAGGTTGTCCGTCAGAATCCACGCAGCCAGCGCCTGCAGCACGCCAAGTCCGAGGACAATCGCTTTTGCGCGGATGGTACGCATATTTTTTCCCATCTTCAGGATAATGTATGGCAAATACAGAATCAGCCCCAGCTTTCCAATCTCCGCAGGCTGAAGACTGACACCGCCGATCCGGAGCCATCTTCTCGCCCCGTAGGCTTCATAACCAAGCGGCGTAAACCTTACCGCCGCCATCAGAAGGAGACTTCCCCAGTATACCAGTGCTGCAATCCGCTGGAACCATACACTATGATAATCTACAAACTTCGACAATATCACAATACCCACCAGAACAATAGCAGAAAGCCCCGCCTGATGCGTGAAATAATACATATCATTTCCCTTGAATGTACTGGCCGCCTCGTAGGCGCTCGCGCTGTACAGCATAATCAGTCCGAAGCTGACCAGCAAAATAGTGCAGGCCAGCAGGTTATAATCATAAAAATCCGAAGGAAGTTTTTTCTTCCTCTTTTTCTTCTTTTCTTTCTTCTGGGATGGCATGTTTACTTTCTCTGCCATGAAGTTTCCACCTCCATTGTTTTACTCCATTTATTTCAGTGCATAGCCAAGCAGGCTGACAAAGCCCGGATTTCGGTCGGTTGTTCCGAGGATAACCTTACGCACCAGCTCCGGATCGTCCGTGATAATGTTGTCCACGCCGCAGTTGACCATCCGCTGCATATCTCCCTGATAATTCAGCGTCCAGGCACAGACTTCTTTACCAAGACTGTGCGCATGCTCTACAAAGCTTTCTGTGATGTACGTATATTTTACAGAAAAGAAGTCCGCCGCGTCCATATCCTCCAGGCCTCCGTACGACATTTTCATCGTATACCCGGTCTTGATATCCGGATTGATTTTCTTTGCCTGCCTGAGGAAATTGTAGTTCATGGAAGTCAGCACACACTGATCCACAAAGTCATTGTCCTCGATGATTTTCACCACTTTTTTGACAATATTCTGGTTGTGGCCGTTGTATTTTACTTCGATATTCAGGTTGATTTTTCCTTTCGCGTACGCGATGACTTCTTCCAGCTTCGGAATCTGCTCGCCGCGGAATTTTTTGTTGAATCGTACACCGGCATCGAGCTGGCTGATTTCATCGTAGGTCAGGGTCCAGATGCTGGCATTCAGACCGGTTGTCCGCTTCAGATTTGTGTCGTGCATAAGGACAATCTCACCATCACTCGTCTCCTGTACATCGATCTCCGCGTAATCCGACATGCTGTCCACTGCATATTTGATCGCGCTCATCGTATTTTCCGGTGCTTTTCTGGCTCCGCCCCGGTGCGCTGACACCGAAATATACTGGGAGGAAGCCGTTGCCTCTGCACGTGTTGCGCGCATGGCATATACAAGATAAACCGTTTCTCCCGCCAGCATGGCGATCGTGAGAACCACCGCCGTTACCGGACCACAGAAGGTGCGTACCAGCTTCGAGCTCGGCTTTTTCGTTGTCCGGCTCTTCTGGTAGCCCTTTCGGGAGGAACGGATAAAAATCAGATACAGATACGTAATGCTTCCGACAAGGCCGAACGCTCCGCCGATCAGGCTCATCGTCGATTTGACCCAGTCACCGTAGACGATGACGGTACTGACAACGGTAGACGGCGTTTTCACCAGCTTTGCATAGGCAACGACAGCCGTTCCGAAAATCAGATACAGAACCCACGTAATCAGAAAAATCATCACCTGGAAAGAGACGTTGATGCCAAGCTCACGCAGCACGCGTTTTTCCAGTGTCTGGCGCACCCGCAGATGGGTATTTTTCTCTTTTTCCGTCATCATGCACCGGAACGGGATGGTGTAGGAAAACACAAACGAGAACGCGACAAGCAGAATCGTCAGCACCACCGGGATCCAGTATGCCGGGAAGGCATTGAAAATCTTCGTCAGGGAAACCTGAAGCAGTTTCATACTGCGGATGGCGCTGTAGCTGCTGTGCAGCCAAAGGTACGGGAAGCTCGCTGCCATGTAGAAAAACCAGGTCCACGGGCGGGCGCGCACAAACTGTGCGGCTCCTCTTCCGCCGGCAAGCATCATGACAGGAACGGAAATCCGTTTTCGTTTCCAGGAGGCCTCCAGAGCCGCCATGACAGCATAGATTTCAAACAGCATACAGAAAAAGAAAACAAGCAGAATTCCAAAAATCAGCAGAAGGGTCAGCGGATGCAGCATGATCTTGTTGAAGTTTTCCGATGTCATATAACTCGTTCCCAGCTGTTTTAAGGAAAAGTTGATCGCCGCATTGGCGAGTCTTGAAACCAGCTGGTTGGAAAACAGGCGGTAGACCGTCTCAAATATCACGATGCTAAGCAGGTTTTTCTGCAAAAGTTTCCATGCCATATTCAGATAAATTCGTATCATTCCTGCATTTTTTACTGCATTTTTTCTCATCTGCTGTTGTTCTCTCCTGTCAGCCGCAATTCCCCCCGATGAATCTGTATGCAAAAATTACCTTTATTTTTTCTCTTTTGTATTTTACATTTGACACTTCGAGTCTTTTTTGAAGCTCTTTTTCTTTCTGTTCATTTTAAACTATCTTCCAGTATAACACAAAACCGGGTCTTTGAGTATTCTTTTTTCTATTTCTGGTTGCACCACTTCTGCAGTTTTTTTTACCATGGCGGATGGGCTGCTTACTGTGCCGTCGATCGGCGTGCCGAGTTTTTTCTGCCAGGCGAGGATTGTCTGCGGACCGATATAGCCGTCCATGCCGGCCGATGCCCATTTCTGCATTTCTTTTACAAGGGCCGATCCGCCTTTTGGCGTACTGTCCCACTCGGCGGCTGTGATGCCATCACAGAATTTCCGGTTGACGGCCAGCTGATTGCTGATTTTTCCATCCTGCGGTGTGCCGAAAAGTTCCTGCAGACGGCGCGTCAGATTTTCGCCCCAGATTCCGTCCTCTGCGACTGTCTTTCCGGATGACTTTGCTGTCTCTGCCGATTTTTCTTTTGCGGGACCGGCATAACGGCAATACGCTGTATGGCAGTTGACCCAGCCTGCCCCTGAGAGAAGCCGTCCCCAGCTTGTGTTCTGGATTTCCGTCACCGTGTAGCTTCCATGATCCCGGATCGTTCCGGCAATCCTGCTGTCCGCATCCGGTGCCTGACGGATGTTGAGGGCCGCTGTCTGCACCTGATAGATCCCGGGCGCATACGTTTTTCCTGTTCCGCTGCCTGCTGTTCCCGTTCCTGTGCTCCCTGCACCGCTTCCGATCATCCGCTTCATGCGGTCCCAGTCACCGCGGTTCATGATCTGGCTCGGACAGTATTTGCTGCAGATGTCATAATGACGATAGACTCTTTCCAGCGGAATCCCCGTCTCCCGCATGATCTCCCGCACCAGTGCCGCAGTATTCTCAAATGCTTTTTCATAATTATACCCGGCCTGCACACACATCTCCACACCGATGCTGTTCTTGTTGCCGTACTGCTGAAACAGATTTTTTCCGCCGTAATTAATGCCGACATGCCAGCACCCCCGGCTGTGCGGTGCCGCCTGGTAGGCTGTGTCACCGTCATCGACGTAATAGTGTGCGGAAATGTTCTGGAAATTCCCGTCATGCTGTGCTCTCGCATGTGCCCGCGCATCGGCACCTGCTGCGAAGTTGTCGGTGTTGTGGACTACGATACATTTGGGATTGTTTTCCGCATACGTATTCTGATTGCCAAGATACGACCGATCAATTCTCATATTCTCCCCTTTCTGACGGTTCCGACTGCTCCGGCATAACACAGATTTTTTGAAGCGCCGTTCACTCCGGCTTATGGATCTGCTTGATAATCTGATTCACATAATTGCTCAGTCCCGCCACCAGAATCCCCTGCGTGACCGCCGTAAAAACCGCCATCGCCCCCTCCTTCGCCGTCTCAATCTCACTCGTCGCCATCACCCAAACCGCACACAGCACCATGCTGATGCCGCCTAAGATCAGCGGAATGTACTTATTCTTCACCGCCTGCGCCTGCCGCAAAGCAACACCGAAAAAATACAGCACGAACGCAACGACGATGAGTTCGGGCTTTACATAATTCATTGCTTCCATGGAACATCCTTTCTGACTTTTCTGTTTTTGAAAGTCTTTTTTCTATATTATGATGGGATAATGATTTACGACTGGATAAGATTTTCTTACTGTAAACCCAAAAAATCCCACCTGTTTTTCAGATGGGATTTTCCAGTGGTGTGCTGTTCTTTGATTTTTAATTTACTATCTTGTGCAGCAATTCCCCTGACCTGCCCCTGGCTGCGGTGCCGCACAGAAAGTCTTTGCATCAAACGACGGATTAAACGCATAAAAGTTCTTCGAATTCAATTCATCCTGTACAGAACGCAGTGCTTCACCAAAACGCTGGAAATGCACAACTTCACGCGCCCGCAGGAAACGAATCGGATCTGCAACTTCAGGATCTTTTACCAAACGAAGGATGTTATCATACGTTGACCGGGCTTTCTGCTCCGCAGCGAGGTCTTCGAACAAATCTGTCAAAGGATCACCTTTCGACTGGAACTCACAGGAATTAAACGGAACTCCGCCGGCCGCCTGCGGCCAGATGCCAGTTGTGTGGTCTACATAGTAATTGGCAAAACCGGAATTCTGAATTTCTTCCAGCGAAAGATTGCAGGTGAGCTGATGAACGATCGTTGAAACCATCTCAAGGTGTGCGAGTTCTTCTGTCCCAACATCATTCAACACCCCCGCTACAATTCGGTTCGGTGCTGTGAAACGCTGAGAGAGATACCGCATGGATGCGCCCATCTCTCCATCCGGTCCACCGTACTGACTCATGATAATTTGGGCGATTTTAGGGTTTGGTGTCGTGATGTTTACAGGATACTCGAGGCGTTTTTCATAATTCCACATCCGTCAGCACCCTCCTTTCCGGTTGACTTCCCACGGCCATGGCTGCATAACCCATTCGAAAGAACGGCTCATGCGGTCGTTGGCGGTATCGATCGTGAGCGGGTCGTACTGTTCGGCGTACTGTTTCAGTGCTTCTTTTCGAAGCTCCACTTTTTCCCGGAAAAAGGCAAGTGCATCTTCATCCTCCGGGTGGGTGTCGAGGTAAAGGTTCATTTCAACAACAGCAAAGCTGACCTGATCAATCCAGGCGAGCAGCTTTTCGCGGGATGGCATCTGCGGCATCATAGGCACTGTCCTCCTCCCTTTCCACAGAATGGTTTACAGAGTTCCGGGAATAAGGTTCCATTTTTTAATGCAGCGGAAAGATCATAGATCTGTTCAAACCGCTGCATCGGAACGTACGCCATTGCAGGTATCATATGATCTACATGCTGCATTTTCCGCGGGAAATTCCTTGGTTCCATCTTCAGTTCCATATTGTTTGAAGCGGCGCGGCGGTTCTGCATATTGTTCGCACCGCAGCAGCCGCGATTCATACGGGATGAATCCATACCATGTTCCTCTTTCATTTTCTGTTCTTTATAGAGTATGAAGAAAATAAGAAAGTGTCAAAAAAGGCAGCGGTTTCTCTTCCGCTGCCTTTCTGTCATACTAATGAAATTTTCATCAAAACTGCATCTCATACAAATGCGCATAAATCCCGCCTTTCGCGAGCAGTTCCTTATGTGTGCCTTCCTCCGCAATTCCATTCTCCGTCAGCACCAGAATCCGCTTTGCATTCCGGATTGTGGACAGCCGGTGCGCAATCACGAAGGTTGTCCTGTCTTTCGCCAGAAGTTCCAAAGATTTCTGGACGACTTTTTCGCTTTCGTTGTCGAGCGCTGAGGTTGCCTCGTCGAAAATCAGGATCGGCGGGTTTTTGAGGAATACGCGGGCGATGGAAAGCCGTTGTTTCTGGCCACCGGAAAGTTTTACGCCGCGCTGGCCGATATCGGTGTCGTAGCCGTCTGCCAGCTCCATGATAAATTCATGTGCATTGGCCGCTTTCGCTGCGCGGATGACCTCCTCGTCGGTCGCATCCGGTCTGCCATAGCGGATGTTGTCGATGATCGTTCCCGCAAACAGGTACACATCCTGCTGCACAATACCGATTTCATCGCGCAGATCCTTCAATTTCACATCGCGGATATCCTTTCCATCCAGTAGAATCCTTCCTTCTGTCACATCGTAAAAACGCGGAATCACAGTTCCTTTTGTGATGCCGACTGACTCGCAGGAGCAAGATATTGCAGATACTGACGATGCACAGGAGGAAAGTCTGGTCAAAGAAGCGGAAGAAAAGGCTGCCGCTTCTGGTTCTGTCACAAAAGAAAAAACGCCGCCAGCAGGCAGCCAGGGCAGCCAGCCAGCGGCAGAAGACAGAAGCGGAAACGCGCTACATTATTGACCAGCAACTCTGTCAAGTGGGCTGGGAGGCCGATACCGAGAATCTGCGTTTCTCTAATGGCACTCGTCCAGCCAAGGGTCGGAATCTTGCCATAGCTGAGTGGCCCACTGATTCCACCGTGGGAAATCATGGCCGTGCCGATTATGCTCTTTTTATTGGTCTGCAATTTGTCGGTATCATTGAGGCCAAAGCGGAACACAAAGATATTCCCTCCGTGATCGACTATCAGGGGAAAGACTACCCGCGCAATATCCGCGAAGCAGATGCGCAGTACCAAGTCGGAACTTGGGACAGTTATAAAGTGCCGTTTACCTTTGCCACCAATGGCAGACCGTACTTGGAGCAGTATAAAACAAAGTCCGGTATCTGGTTTCTGGATCTCCGCCAGCCTTCCAATGTGCCGAAGGCTCTGCGTGGGTGGATGAGCCCGGAAAACCTGTTGGATTTATTGGGTAAGAACATCGACGCTGGCAACCGTGCGCTGGAGCAAATGCCTTTTGATTTGCTCCAGGACAAAGATGGACTAAACCTCCGTGATTATCAGCTGCGGGCTATTCAGGCAGCGGAACAAGCCATCATGGACGGGGAAAAATACGGCTTTGCTAGCCATGGCGACCGGTACCGGCAAGACCCGGACAGTGCTGGGAATGATTTACCGCTTCTTGAAAACAGGCCGTTTCAAACGAATCCTGTTCCTAGTGGACCGCACAGCTCTGGGAGAGCAGGCATTGGATGTATTCAAAGAGGTCAAGTTGGAGGATTTGATGCCCCTGGCGGACATCTATAACATCAAAGGGTTGGAAGATAAAGAGATTGAGAGAGAGACCCGCATCCAGGTTGCTACCGTACAGGGGATGGTAAAGCGTATTCTCTACAATGATGGAGAAACCATGCCCGCAGTCAACGACTATGACCTGATTATCATAGACGAGGCCCACCGGGGCTACCTCCTGGACAAAGAGATGGGAGACACCGAACTTCTCTACCGGGACCAGCGGGACTACCAGAGCAAATACCGCAGCGTGATCGAGTATTTCGATGCGGTGAAAATCGCTCTGACCGCTACCCCTGCTCTTCAGACCACCGAGATTTTCGGCCAGCCGGTTTTCAAATACACCTATCGGGAAGCAGTCATCGAGGGGTATCTGGTGGATCATGATGCACCTCATCGTATCGAAACAGAATTAAGCCAAAAAGGAATTCACTACAAACCAGGCGACACGATTGCTATCTTCGATCCTGTAACGGGAGAAATCACCAACAGCGAACTGCTGAACGATGAATTGGACTTCGATGTGGAGCAGTTTAATAAGAAAGTCATCACCCGTCCCTTCAACGAGGCAGTGTTGGCGGAGATTGCCAAAGACATCGACCCGGAAAATCCGGAGGAGCAGGGCAAAACCCTCATCTATGCTGTGGATGACCAACACGCCGACATGATCGTGGACATCCTCAAGAATATCTACTCGGAATACGGCGTGGACAATGACGCAATTATGAAGATCACCGGCAGTGTGGGTGGTGGCAATCCCAAAAATGGTTCAGGAGGCTATCAAGGCGGTTCAAGAATGAGAGATATCCCAGTATTGCTGTCACTGTGGATCTGCTGACCACTGGCATCGATGTTCCGGAGATCACCAATCTGGTGTTTCTGCGTCGGGTAAAATCCCGCATTCTGTTTGAACAGATGCTGGGCCGTGCCACCCGTCTGTGCCCCAAGATTCATAAGACCCATTTTGAGATTTATGACCCTGTGGGCGTCTACGAATCTCTGGATGCGGTCAATACCATGAAACCGGTGGTAGCCAATCCATCTGCTTCCTTTGGACAACTGCTGGACGGTCTCGAGGTGCTGGAGGACGAAAAGCAGATCGCGTACCAGGTAGATCAGATCATAGCCAAACTTCAGCGGAAAAAGCGGAAGCTGGACGGAAAGACCATGGAGCATTTTGTCAGCATGACCGGCGGCATGGACCCCACCCAGTTTATCCAGCAGTTGGAACAGGAGCCGCCGCCGCAGGCTCGTAACCGCATTTTGGCCCATCGGGACCTCTTTGAACTGCTTGGAGAGACCCGGGCCAACGGCGGTCGCCCGGTGGTTATCTCTGACACGCCAGATGACTGTCAGCCACACCGTGGTTATGGTACCGGCAGCCGCCCAGAGGACTATCTGGATGCCTTTGCCGACTATGTCAAAGACCCATATCAACGAATTGCGGCGTTGAATATCGTCTGCACCCGACCAAAGGAGCTGACCCGGGCGAGCTTGAAGGATCTGCGCCTGACGCTGGATCGAGAGGGCTTTTACCACCCAGCAGCTCAACACCGCCATTTCGGAACTGACCAACGAGGAGATGGCAGCGGACATCATCAGTCTGATTCGCCGGTATGCCATTGGTTCCACCCTTATCAGCCACGAAGCCCGTATTCGCCGGGCGGTGGACAAGCTGAAA
>ENA-OPYT01000119-OPYT01000119.1-human-gut-metagenome-genome-assembly--contig:-NODE-119-length-24334-cov-3.163506_pt1 | contig 24334 bp, 21 predicted proteins | sample MGYA00242636_ERZ504480 | MGnify/ENA primary metagenome ERZ504480 (study PRJEB26092, sample SAMD00036228) | human gut metagenome | host: Homo sapiens | study: EMG produced TPA metagenomics assembly of...
GGGATGGGTACGGCTCCGACCGAGAGATCGACGACGAAAAGTACCGCCGCCAGAACTCCGAACAGGAGAAAGAGGATGCGCTGCCGTCGTTGCATCGGTTTAGTTCAGTTTTCGGTAATAGGTCGGTTCGGCATCCGTCAATTCCGGGTGGAAGATGCGGATCAGATCTTGCAGAATCAGGTCCGGGTGTATGACGCCCGATTCCCAGTAGTCGTTGCCGCCCGAGGGGTTGGTGCGCCGGTTGTTGTTATAGACCCTCCCTTCCCGCACGGGGCGCGTATCCATGAATTTGGGGACGATCTCCGCTAGTTCCTTGAGCGATGCGGCGGAGCCGACGTTGATCCAGCAGTCGGACATTTCGGCCAGCCGGTATGCCTCCTCCGTGTCGATGGGGCGCGACTGATTGCCCGTGTCCTGGGTATAGACGTATTGTCCTCCTGCGTCGGCGATCAGCCGGGCGACATAGCTCGAAGGCGGAGCCATCAGCCAGGAGTCGCCGTAGGGAGTGTTCAGCATGACGACGGGTTTTCGTTCGGCTTTCGCCGCGAGGGTTTTCAGGCTGTCGTAACGGAGGGGTATTTCGCGGAACACCTCTTCGCCCCGTTCGCGCATTCCGGCGATTTCCGCTACGGCCACGAGCCATTCGGCCTTGCCCAGCGGCGACTGTTCGAGGTACTCGCCCATATAGGCGTAGGGAATACCCAGTTCGCGGAGCTTGGGTTCCATGGCGCTGGCGCCGCTGACGCCGAACAGCAGCACGATGTCCGGGGAGAGCGAAAGCAGCCGCTCGTAGTTCATGTTGCCGTCGTAGCCCACGTCGCCGATCTGTTCCTTGTGCGAGGCGACGTAGGGGTTGCTGATGTAGTCGATGCCCGATACGCCGACTACCCGCTGCGGTTCGCCCAGGGCGTCGAGCATGGCGATGTAGGTCGAGGACATGCAGACGATGCGCCGGGCGTCGCCGTCGAGTACCTGTCCCGGAAAATCCGCCGGAGCCTGTTCGCCGTTGCGGGCGATGAAGAGCTGCGTTTCCTCGCCTTCGGCTCCCTGCCACGGGGCGTATGTCTTCAGTATCGTGCTTTTCATCCCTTCCGCTCCGAAAATTTCGAAGCCCGAGGAGTAGGCGGGGGCGTAGAGGCTGATGTCGAAATCCCCGAGCGAGGCGGCGGATCGGTGGTGACAGGCGGTTGCGGCCGCGAGGATCGCCGACAACAGGATATAAAGTAGTTTTTTTCATTGTCAGAGTTTCGTTTTCAGCCCGGTCGGAGTTTCGAGGGGCGGTGCAAAGTTACTGTTTTTTATTCCGTTTTCCCCATTTAGGGCGGATGTCGAGGAAAATCTCGTAGTTCAGCCGGGGCATCGGGCGCGAAAGCACCGACTGATACTCTTCGTTGAAGAGGTTGTTGATGACTCCTTTAAGCGAGAGGTCGGCCCAGCGGAACGAGAAGGCTTTTTTCGAGCGAAATGTCGCTCATGAAGTAAGGCTTCACACGTCCGATCTTGGTCTTCATATCGTTGTCCGAGGTGGTGAAACGCTCGCTGTAATAGCACCATTTGTAGGTGAACCGCCACGAACGGTAGGTCAGGTGCCCCGTTACCGAAGCCGAAAATTCGGGGATGTAAACGAGCTGTTTGCCGATCGCCTTGTCGTACCAGTCCACCGGGTCGCCGTGGTTGATCGAGGGGGTCCACGAGAAGTTGCCGTCGGCGCTCAACTGCCAGTCTTTGGCCAACTGTACGTCCAGCCCCGCTTTCACCTCCACGCCGTAGGCATGCACCTCCTTGACGTTTTTGGGCGTCCAGAATCCTTTGGCCGTAGGCAGCCAGACGATCCAGTTGTCGATGTAGGAGTCGAACCAAGTGGCTTCGCCCCGCAGGGTGTAAACTCCGTCGCGGCCCGTAGCGAACGACAGACCGGCGTCGTAGGTGAAGCCGTGCTCCTTTTTCAGGTCGGGGTTGCCGCCCGGCAGGAAGTAGAGGTCGTTCAGCGACGGGAAGCGGTAGTTGCGCGAAATGGAGGCCTTGGCGACGAGGTTGCCGCGTTTCGAGATCAGATAGTCGGTGAAGAAGGCCGGAATGATCGGTGTCCACTCCGAGCCGAACATCTCTTCGCGCAGGCCTATCGAAAGGCCCAGGCGCTCGGTGGGGCGGTAGCGGATCGACACGTATCCCGACAGTTCGATGCGTCCTTTGTCATAACCGACGGGCACTTTGGTTTTGTTGCCGTTGGGATCGGTCGGCTGCTGGTTATCCATCGGGATAATGTTTTTGTCGATGCTTCGTACCAGATGCTGGTGTGCCGAAACGGTTGCCGTGAAGAGCCACTTCTCCCCGAGGTAGTATTCTCCGTCCACCTGGCCGAAGAAGGTGTTGATCGTGCTGCGCGAGCGGATCATCTTCTCCATTTTTCCGTTGCCGAGTTCCCGTTCGTAGTCGTAGGCCATCCAGGTATGGATATAACCGGCTTTGACGCCCACTTTCCACTTTTTGCGCAGGTGATCCCACGAAAGGATGCTGCGCAGGGTTTGTTCGCGCTGTTGGTTCAGGTAGTCGTCGTTCTCCTTGTGATCGACCGACAGCATCGGAAGTCCCCGCTTCGAATTGACATACCAGGCCTGCAATCCGAAACGGTCGCCGTGTCCGGTATTGTAATAGACTTCCTGGCAACGCGTGGAAATCGTGGTATGCACCGCTTTTGTTGCGTTCGATCGGGTAGTAGGAGCCGATGATGTTGTGGTCGTCGTCCAGGATAAGCACGTTTTTATCGTAGTTTCTGTACTTGAAGTCGTTTGGCGAGGAGGAATAGACGACGCGTGTCGAAGTTTGCCAGCGGTCGTTGCCGTAGGTGAGGCGCAAAAACTCGTCGAAAGTCGAAAACGAGCCGACACCCTGCGTGTATTGCAGGTTGAAACCGTCCGCATCGGCAGGGCGCGTGGAGAGCTTGACCGCCCCGCCCAGGCCGCCGCCCGCCTCATTGACCGAAGAGGTGCCGTGCAGCAGCGAGGCGTCGTCGATGAAGTAGGAGGGGATCATCGAGAAGTCCGTCATGCCCAGCATCGGGGAGTTGATTCGCATACCGTTCCACGTCACCTGCGTATGCGAGGGCGACGTACCGCGGAACGCCACGGTCGAAAGGGTGGCGCGGCCGTACTGTTTGACGAAAATCGACGTGTTGAAAGTCAGGATGTCCGCCATCGAGAGTGCGATGTTTTCATGCAATATCGTAGTGTCGAGCTGGGTTTTCTGGATGCCGATCTCCTTCATCGGCCGCCGTGCCGTGACATTGACTTCGCGGATGGGAACGGCATACGAAGGATTGCCGTTCCACCACTCGCTTTTTTTGATTTTCTCCTCCTGTGCAAGCCCGGTGAGCGTTGTGAGGCACAGTACGATTGTCAATAGGTGTTTCATCATTTGGATTCGGCTCCGGTTTCGCCGTCGAGCATTTGTTGATATGTAGGGTTATAGCTGCAGTCTGTCACGCTCCAGGTCTGTTCGGAGAGTCGGGGAAGGACCTGCGTGAAGGTCGAGAAATCCGTTACCGACGAGAGGTTGCCGATGCGGATCGCCCCGGCAGCGGTCAGGGCGGAGAAATCGAGCGTTGCGACCGACCTGTTTTTGTAGGCCGTGTGTCCGACGCTGATTTCTCCCGCGACGCTCTGCAGGGAGGGGAAGTCGGAACGCGACGGCCCGGTCGGTCGATGTGTTCCAGGTGGATACCAGCATGCTGCCGTTTACCCGTTGCAGGCTCGGCAGGATGAATTCACCCGCGCAACCCGAAGGCATCGTGTAGAGGGCGTAGTCGTCTGCCGGATCATCCGAAACGGGCTCTCCGTTGCCGACGGTTTCCAGCAGCGGAAATTCGAGGACGGTGAACGACGAGGCACCTACGTAGAACGAGAGCTGCCGGCCGACGTTTTTCAGCCGGGGAAACGAAGCCGAATTCGCTTCGCCTGCCTTGCCGCAGTTGCGGCAGAGAAGCGTTCCCCGCACTTCGACGAGATTCGGCAGCGAGAGCGTGAACGGGGCTTGCGATCCGCAATTTTCGATCGTGAGGTCATCGCAGCTTTCCGTCGGCAAAGAGAGTTCGGAAACATGCGTGAATCCGGCGATCCGCAGGGTATCGAGGCTTTTTGAACCCGGTGATTCCGAAAGGCATCGCTTCCGGTTGCGGCGTCAGCGACGAGGCGTCGATCCGCAGCGAGCCGCCGAAATCGCCGCCCCGGAGCTCCGTCAGTCGCGTCGCGGCGACCAGACGCAGGTCGAGCGTACTGTTCGGAGAAAAAGTGCATCCCGAGAGATCCAGTACGCCTTCGAGCGACGACAGGTCGTCGATCGACAGGTCGCCTGAAATGGCTTTGAGCGCCGGAAGGAATTCCCCGAAATCCTTGATCGCGGGGAGCGTTGCCAGGCTAACGTCGCCGTCGAAACGCTCCGCTTTCGGGAAGGATAATGTTTCGATGGCCGGACACCCCGTAATTTCGAGCGATCCGGCGTCGGTGAGTGCCGGCAGCAGGACCGATCGCAAAATAGGGCAGTCGGTGACGGTGATGTTCCCGGTGGTTTCGATCAGCGGAAATTCGAACGTATTGGCCAGAGCGAGATGTTCGTAGCGAAGCGCTCCGGCCTGGGTCAGAACACCGAACGTGGTGCCCAGTCCCGATAACCGGTCGAAGCGGGAGAGGGTAAGCGTCCCGTCGATGCGTTGCAGTTTCGGAAAATACATCTGTTCGCACGGGGCTTTGGCTTCGTCTGCGGTCGTTCCGATCAGCGTCATATTCCCGGCAACGGTGGTCAGCTCGTCGGCCGTCAGTTGGAGCAGGGCGTCCGACTGGAGGACGAAGTGCCCGGCGACGCTTTGCAGGGATTTGAAATCCGCCGTTTGCAGAGCCGTGCCGTAGACGCACAGGTCGCCTTTGATCTCTTTCAGGGCCGGGAGTGAAAGCTGCCTGAGCGTTTCGTTGGGATGGGCCGCGCTGCCGATCCGCAGCGATTCGCAGGCGGTCAGGTTTTCCAGTCCGGCCAATGTTTCACCCGTATAGGCGGCGGTGATCGTCAGGTCGCAGCGGACCGAAACGAGGTTTTTCAACCCGTCCAGATTCGTGACGGGGTTTTCTTCGTCCTCGCCTCCGATGGTGAGGTTGCCTTCGACGGTGTTGATTCCGCTCCGGGCGAAAGCGTCCACTTCGGCCTGCGTCCGAAGTGTCAGACTGCCATCGGTCGCAATGTCGGTGCGCTCTACCGTATAGAGGTAGGTGCGGTCGTTTTGATTGTCGTAGGAGCTGACCAGAAACTGCCACTCCTGGTCCCAGTCGGCGACAGTCGCCGGGTCGGGGTAGATCGAGGCGTGCTCGCATAATTCGTAGGATACCTGCGCGTCTTCCAACGATACGTTGTAGGGGATGCTTACCGTAATCCGGCCGTCGCGGATGACGGCCGGGTAGGTGTCGGCGCCGGTAGTCAGCGAAAACGATACTATGTAGTTGTCGCTGCCCCAGGGCAGTTCGGTCTTCTCTTCGCTGCATGCCGTGCACAGTAGTGCGAGGCAGCAGATTATACCTGTTATTTTCATATTCCCGCCTATTTGCCCTGGTTGATGTTTTCGTCCGTAAATCCGAATACCTCCGTGGAGTTCTCGCCCAGCCAGCCGGCTTTGGCATTGACGCCGGTCTGTACCCGGATGAAGTCGATGTATTTGAGGTTGGCGGGCTGTCCGTTCTTATCGACCGCGTTCGAGATTTTGAAATAGACCTTCATGGCGCCTGCTGCGGCATTGTCGTCCTCCGAAAGACGGTCGTTGCCGAAATTGTCGGCGTAGCCCCAGTCGTATTCGCCATTGACCCAGTAGGAGCCGTTGCCCGACTGGTCGTAGGTGCGGCTCTTCAGGCAGGGACCGTAAAGCGTATAGCTGTCCGTGCCGATCCACGCCGGGTAGTAGCTGGGCTGGTCGTGGTACTGTTTCAGGTAGTCGATCTTGCCCTTGACGCCCTGGTTGTCCTTCCATTGTACGTCGGCTCCCGAGTAGGTCGGCCGGTAATAGGTGACCGCGTAATCCTGAACGGTCTCCTCTTTGCCGTATTCCGATCCTTTGAGTTCATACCATTCGTCGTCGGGCAGGGTGTTGCCGTTGGTGTCCTGCATCACATAGACGATACCCGGTTCGGACGAACCCTTGAAGGCGTTGCCCGTGATCGAGAAGTTGTAGCCTCCCTTGTATCCGGACGAGGAGTTGTCGATGCTGTGGTCGAAGCCCACGACGATGTAGCCGCCCCAGCCGCCGAGCGATACCCAGGTATTTTTCTTCATCCGTTCTTCGGCGTAGGCGACTGCCGCTTCGGGACTGGTTTCCGTACCGGTGAATCCGCCCGAAACCAGTTCGTTGATGAACTGTCCCGGGGCCGGCGTATATTCGTACACCCGGTCCCACGTCGCGCTGCTGGCTCCCGAAGCCGGGCGGCGGTGCGACTCTTCTTCGCTGTGGCATTCGACGGTGAACTCCAGCGTAGCCCGGGTTTCATTGGTGCGCGTGATGCACTTCGAGAGGGTCATTTCGGGTTCGTCGGTGGTATCCGTTACGGTGAAAACGATCTTTTTGATTCCCGTTTCGGTCGGGGTATAGGTGTACGAAAGCTCGGTCCCGACCTCTTGTCCGTCGATCGTCCAACTGAACTTGGGGTTGGTGCCGTTCCAGATGAATGGCCGCAGAGTGATCGTGCGGTCGAGCGATACGGTGCGGGTCAGACCGTCGTATTTGCGTCCGATAGGTACCGCCGTAACCGATACCGCCAGTGCATCGACCACCTCCACCTCGATTGTCATTTCGTCCGAGCCGTCCTCGTTTTCCGTGCGCAGGGAGACTTCGTATGTTCCGGCGATCTCCTCGCAGAATTCATAGACGGCCTCATCGCCGACCGGTTCGGCTTCGGCGGCACCCGGACGGCGCAGCGTCCAGAGAAAAGTGCTGTTCTCGGCCGACTGTACGGTGGGCGCGAATTCGTATTTGCGTCCTTTCACGACCTCCAGCCCGTCGGTCTGCATGGGGAAAGAGATCAGGGGCGGCAGCAGCTCCTGTACCTCGACGAGAACCGTTTCGACGGTCGTGCCGTTCGGGGTGGTTACCTCCAGGTCGATGTAGTAGCCGTTGACGCCTTCCGAAATTTCATTGCCGGAATCGAACCGGTAGGTGAGCTGCGGTTCGGTCGAGATGATTTTGCCCGTTTCTTCCAGTTTCCATGAGTAAACGGCCCGATCGACGAACTGGTAGGAGGGCGTAATGGTGAACTCCCGGCCGACCTTGACGGGATAGACGGCCGGGTCGGTGTCGAACGTGATGATCGGCACCTGTTCGACATCGGTGGTGATGAGCTCGTCCTTGTTGCAGGCGACCGCCGTCAGAGCGAGCAATATGAAATAGATCCGTATTTTGTTCATGGATGATGATTCTTATTATATGATTAGCGCCAGCAGAAGGCGCCGGGGATGATCCCGACATAGAATTCGTCGAGCAGTTCGCCGTCGGGCGAATAGCGCAGTACGACACCGTTCTGCACGTAATCGATCGCGTCGGCGATATAGACTTCCGAATTGACAGGGTTGATCGTCAGTCCGTAGTAGAGCGTATTGTTGTAGGGAAGGAATGGTTTTACCGGAAACTTGTCGGCCGTTACCGGCAGGCGCCAGACCGCCTTGTTGATGAAGTAGAGCGTGTCGCGTGTGCCGTTGAGCTGCACTTCGGAGGGCCAGTCGCCGAATTTGAACTTGAACTGTTTCTCGATCTTGCGGGTTGCGGCGTCGATGCAGTAGAGCGATGGCGCCTCGTGTCCGTAGGGCGAACCTTCGTAGCCGCCGTCGGTCACCGTCCAGATCTTGTTGTACTTGTCCATGACCAGCGAGGTGGGCTGGATGCCCACGGTGATCTGGTCGCAGACCTTGTCGGTTTCGGTGTCGATCACCAGGATTCGGTTCTGGTACGACCAGCAGTTGGTGAAGACGTATTTGTCGTATTGCACCATCTGTTCAGTCGAACCGGTTTCGAAATCCATATCCGTTTCGACATAGCCGGTGATCTGGTAGGTCTTGGGATTGACGATGTAGATGCGCGGATCCCAGATTTGGGTGACGTAGGCTTTTTCGTCGCTCAGGAAATGGATGTAGCGGGGCGAAGTGAAGCCCGTGATGCGTCCCACCTCCTTGAAGGTGTTGATGTCGATCGCATAGATCACGCCCGAGTTGTTCACTACGATCCAACCGATACCGTTGCGGATGACCATCGACTGCGCGACGTCGCCCAGCTTGATGGCGTTGGCTCTGGCGAAAACTTCATTCTCGACATGTTTTTTCTCCGGATCGTAATAGGAGAGCGAGGCATTGCCGTACATGAAATTCCCTTCGTTGGTGATGAAGAGCCCCTTGCCGGTCACTTCGTCGCCCGAACCTATGTTGTCGATTTCGAAATCCTCTTTCTCTATCGGTCCGTAATCCATGCACGACACGGCCAGCGCCGCGCATGCACAGATTACGATTCCTCTTTTCAACCCATTGAACATAAGTCTATCTGTTTATCCATTCGTCCGAGAAACGGTAGGCGAAATCCACGCCTGCCGGACTCGCTTTCTTCTGGTAGAAGCTCGAAAACTCCAGGGCATCGCTCCGCGATACGTCATAGACATGGACGGCGCTCTGCGTATAGGTCGATTTGCCGACCCATAACTGTTCGGTCGTCGGGTGTACGCCCATGTAGCCGTAGATGATGTCGCCGCCCGAATGATCCGCATCGAGGTCTGCCGTGATGTAGTCCCAATTGACCTTGCCGGTTTCGTAGTTGTAACGCATCGCTTCATAGGCGCTGAAGTCCTGTTTGCCGATGAAATAGAGGTGCGGCTGCGTGAAGCTCGCACACATCTGCACTGTCGGCGAAGCCGTGCCCGTGCGCAGTTCGATCTGTTCGGGCAGGTTCGTTTCCGAAACGACCTCGCCGTTCGCGTCCAACGCTACGATCATAGCCGGTTTGGTGAAGCTCGCCGCACCGGTCATGCCCGAGTTTCCGGTAAATTCGCCCGTAAAGATAGCATAAATTTTCCCATCGTAACCCTTTGCGAGGTCTTTCACCTGGCGGTTTTCGTAGGTGACGGTTTTGATTACGGCATCCGTCGCGGGATCGAGGACGATCACCGAATTGCCGCGTCCGGCGAAGACCTTGCCGCGCGAGAAGATCATGCGGGCCTTGGTCGCCCCCGTTTTCGTGAAGACGCCGAATGTACCCGGGATGTCGCTCGTACGGATGATATTGGTCTGAAGGTCCACGATACGGATGCCCGAATGGGATTCGTTGTCGGCCGTGGAATATTGGATGTAGGCTTTTTCGGGACTTACGACCACGATGTGCTGCGGCCAGCAGAGGGTCGATTTTGAACTTTGGGTGGCACCCGTAGAGGTATCGATGTTTGCGTAGAACGGCATGTCGCGTGCCACGAGGCGTTTCATCGTGTGGGGCATCGCAGACGACGAAGCGTCCGTCGCCGTTGAATGTAGTTCCCATGCTGCTTGTCTTGCCGTTTTCGGGGTAATGAAGTAGATCTTGCCGTTGGGCCAGGTACATATCCTGAAGGACGTTGCCGATTTCGTTGTCGTTGATCTCCTCGTAAACCTTTTCATGATAGCGCATGTGTTGGTCGAAATAGACGATCGTGCCGTTCTCCGAGGTCATGTTGCCCTCTATGAGGACGAACGTGCCTTCGGGATGGGTGAAGTCGAGCACGTAGTACTCCTGCGAGAGGATCGGTTTGTCGTCGGACTGGATCGTTACGGTGTTTCCAAATCCATTCCGTCGGTGTATCCGCAGGAGGAGCGATCAGGAGCGAACGCCGTGCGATATCGAAATCGGCCGTCCAGCCTGCCGGTGCCGATGTCATTTCGACCGTGGGAATCCATCCTCCGGCCGTCAGTGCATACGCTTCCGAAGCGCCGTATTTCATACAAACGGGTTCGTCCGAATCCTCCAGCCCCTGAATTTCGAGGCTGCCTCCGTCGCGCTTGGTAATCTCGGTCGTCAGGCGGTAGATACGGCCCGCTTCGAAATTGCGTCCGGTTTTGGTCTCGGTATAGACGCTGCCGTCGGCGAAGGTGTAGGTTACGTGTATTTCCTCTGCGCTGCAATCCGCCGGATAGACGACCGCTGCGGCGAATACGCTCGCGGTGCTGCTCGTCGCGGGCAGTTCGACACCCTCCTTGCCGAACGAAAGCGTTACGGCGTTGTTCGCATCGGTCGCATCGCTGAATCCGGTGCCGTCGAAGGTGCGCGTACCGGTCAGTACGGTCGAGGCGTCGGTCGCTGCCAGCGTGACGGAAACGAGCTTCTCCTTCACGTCCTGCGACCAGGGGTTGAACCAGACGTAAGCGGTGGCGTGCGAGAGGGTGAATCGTCCTTCGGAGTCGGTCGTGGCATAGCCGAAATCGCCGTTCGGTCCGAGTTGCAGTTTGCCCGGCTCCGCCTGGCGTTGTTCGGTCGGAACGACGGCTTCGGCGTCGGTGCCGGTCATGTTGTAATAAATCCGGTAGGGTGCATCCCCCGGGAGGTTCGTGAATCCGAAGTCGGCGACATTGCCGTCCGTTCCCGCTTCGGCGCTCTGTACGCCGCCTGCCCAGATTCGGTCGCCGGTGCTCCATTGAAATTGAATTTCGGTCCCGTCGCCAGGCACGAATTGGGTGCGGCTCGCGGTGCCGGAAATACCCGTGAGGGTTACCTCCCGTCCGGGTTGGAGACCGACTTCGGGAAGTTCCTCGATGTCCGAGGTGCAGGCCGCCAGGCCGAGTCCTGCGAGGATGTATAGTAATTTTTTCATGGCGATTCGATTAAATGCGGATGAAAATGCCTGCAATCCGGGGAGGATTGCCGACATTTTCACCGCGCGATCATTCTATTTTAGTGTTAGCCTTCCACATCGTATTTGAAAGTGAATCCATAGGCGTCGGTAGCCAATTCCGCCCACGAAGAGTCGGCGTAGGCGCCCGTACCGCCGACCGGATCGGTCGATTTGGGTAGGTGGATGACTCTGTTTTCGGCCGGGACATCCTTGCCTGCGTGGTCGTACCACGAACCGCCGAACGGACCGGTACCGTAGTCGTCCTTCAGGGTCGGCGGCGTAGTCGAGCGGCAGGTGATGTCACCCAGCAGGGGACATGCGCCGCCCATGTAGCTCGTGCCGGTGAAGCTGTAGGCATTGATCGTCTTCATATTCTTGCCGAACGATACTTTGGCCAGTTTGACGCATCCGGCAAACGCGTTTTGTCCGATCGTTTCCGTTGCATCGGGGAAGGTGATTTCGGTCAGTTCGGCGCATTTCTGGAACGCGTAGTCCGAAATGGTCACCACTCCGGTGCCGAGATCGATCGTCGTGAGGGCCGTGCAGCTCGCAAACGCGTTGCCGTTGATCTTCGTGACGGAATTGGGCAGGGTTACGGAGGTCAGTTTGGTGTTCTGGAACATGTAGTTGCCGATTTCGGTCACACCCTCCTCGACAGTCACGCTGACGAGCGATGCGCAGGAGTCGAAAGCGTTCGATCCGTAGCTGATGCCTTTCAGTAGCGTTACCGAGGTCATGCCCGTTTTTTGGAAAGCGGCCGAAGAGGTTTTCGTTACGTTCTGCGGGAATACGATGCCTGCGAGGTTCGCATTCGATTTGAACGAGTTAGGGAAGGTTGTCGATTCATAGACGACTTCGGAGAAATCCACCGTGGCAGGGGCTGCGAGAGCCAGAACTGCATCGGCTACGGATTTCATTTGAGCGGTCGTCATCACCGTATTGTCACCGGCCGTCTTGACGTACAGCGTAGTGAAGGTTTGCGGAATTTCCGATTTCCAGGGATCTTCGCCGGAAGCGCGGTAGTAAAGGCCTTCGCTCAGGTAGTCGGGACCGAGCGCCTCCATCGTATAGCCGCTGGCGGCTGTGGTCCAGGAGGAGTAGGCTTCGACCGATGCTACGTGGAACGTTTTGCTGCCTTGGACCGAAGTACCCGCGCCGGAGAAACTGTCGGCCTGTACCGCAGGGGCCGTTGTCGGTTCCGCATAGACGTCTGCGAGCAGTGCGGCGTTTTCGAAGGCCTTGCTGCCGATCGAAGTCAGCGTGTTGCCCGAGATGGTCAATTTGGTTAGCTTCGACCAGTCGGAGAAAGAACCCGCACCGATCGTCACGATCGTTTTCGGAATGGTCAGGTTTTCGATCGCGTCGTTCGTTGCGAAAGCATTGTCGCTGATGGCGGTGAGGCCTGCACCGAATTGGAGCGTAGCGATATTGGGGTTGTTGCTGAAGGCTCCGTCACCCAGCGTGGTAACGTTGTCGGGCAGGGCGAGTGCCGTCAGGCCGCAGTCGGCGAAAGCACGATCGCCGAGGGTCGTCACACCGGTGCCCAATGTCAGGGTCGCCAGTTTGGAGCAGCCGTCGAAAGCGCTCGTACCGATCGTTTCGATCGACTTGGGGATGGTGACGGTCGTGATCGAAGTACAGCCTGCGAACATTTCGGCCGGGATGGTCGTTGCCGAACCGAGGGTAATGGCCGTGAGTTCGGTACAGTCGCGGAAGCTCTTTTCGCCGAGTGTCGTGGCAGAAATTTTTGCCGAGGTAAGACCGGTACCGGCGAATGCCTCGGTTCCGATGTTTTCGATCGCAGATAGGCTTGTTTCGACGAGTGCGCTACACCCTTTGAACGCTTTTGTCGCCGACGGTTTTTAACGCTCGACGGCAGGGTGAGGGATGCCAGCGCTGTACATCCTTCGAACGTGCTTTCGCCGATGATTTCGACACCGGTCGGAACGGTCGCCTTGGTCAGGGCCGTACAGCCTTTGAAGGCTCCGGCTGCGATCGATGCCGTATTCTCGAAGAATTTGATCGTGCCCAGTTTGGCGTTGCCGGCTAATCCTGTCGGGAATTCCGTGGCTTCGAATTTCGCCATGTTCAGATCAAGTGTCACGGGAGCGGACTGTGCCGAGATTTTGGTGATGACGGTATTGAACTGGCTGGCGGTGAGGGCCGCATCGTCGCCTACGGTGCGTACATACAGTGCGGTGAACGTCGCAGGCAGGGTCGGAACCCAGTCGGCCTCGCGCGAAGCACGGTAGTAGATGCCGTCCGTCAGTTGCTGGTCGTTGATGTCCTGCAGCGCATATCCCTGCGAGGTTACGTCTGTCCAGGCCGTTTCATAGGCATCGTAGGACGCAGCCGGAACATAGAGGATTTTCTTTCCCTCCACCTTGCTGCCGGCGCTGCCGAAGGCGGTGCTTCCCAGCGAGGGCGCATTCTTGGCCCGGCAGGTAATGGTTTGCAGATTGCTTGCCGAAATGAAGGCGTTGCGTCCGATCGAGGTCACCTTTTCGCCCAGATCGATCGAGGTGACGTTGGCACAGTTCCAGAAGGCGTAATTGGCGATCGCGGGGATATCGATAATAATGCGGGTGAAGGCGCTGCAACCGCCGAACGAGCGCTCGTCGAGCGATTTCAGCGTTTCGGGGAAGGTTACGTCCTGCAACTTGCCGCAGTTGTAGAAGGCGTCGTTGCCGACAGTCTCCAGCTTGGAGGGCATATTGATTGTCGTGAGGGCCGAACATGCGTTGCACAGGTTGGCCGGAATTGCAGTCAGTGCATCGGGAAACTGTATGCGTTCCAGTGATTTGCAGTTCTTGAATACTGCCGCTTCAACCGAGGTTACACTTTCCGGAATCGTGATCTCTTCGAGTCCGGTCGCTTCGAATGCTTCGGCTCCGATGCTCTTCAGTGTCGAGGGCAGGGTTACATCGGTCAGAGCTGTGCAACTGTCGAATAAGAATCGTGGAATTGCTTCCACACCTTCGGGAATTACGACCGATGTCAGCAATTTGCAGCCGTAGAACGCATAGATGTCCAATGTGCGCACCGAGGAAGGAAGCTCGATGGATTCCAGTTTGGCACAGTTGCGGAAGCAGTTCTGCCCGATGGCAGTCAGGCCTTCCGGAAAGGTTACCCGCGTCAGGTTCTCACAGCCGTAGAAAGCCCCGGAATTGTAGGTGCTGGGAGTGAAAGTCTGGATATTACGGGGCAGTGCGATCTCCTGAAGATTGGTCTTGCGGGTGAAGTCCATCGGAAATTCGGTCGTGGCGAAGGTAGCTTCACCCAGGTCGATGACCGCGCCGTTCGCGAGGTTGCCTGCAATCGAGGTGAGCTCTTCGGCCGAGAGGGTCGATTCGCCCAGGGTAACGACTTTCAGGTAGCCGATCGGCTCGGTCGGCAGCTCTTCCGCAACACCGGCTTCGGTCATGAAGAATGCACCGGAGCTTTTGCAGTCGGACTTGGCGATCTGTGTCGAGAGGCGCAGCGTGTGGCCTGGGGTAAGCGTTTTGCCTGATTTGGTTTGCAGATAAACCGAACCGTCGGCGAATTTATAGACGATCGAAACCGTTGCCGTCGAAAGATCGGCGGGGTAGAGCACCATGGCGGCGAACACGTCGGTATCGTTGCTCTGCGAAGGCAGGGCGACACCCTCTTCGCCGAACGACAGGGTGACGGACGAAGAGCCTTTGCAGTCGCCCAGCTTTCCGTCGGCGAAAGCGGCTTCGCCGGCGATGGTCTGACCGCCCGATACGCTCAAGGTGATCGAGAGCAGGTTCGAGGTGACATCGCTCGAATAGGTGTCGAACCAGACGTAGGAGGTCGCATGCTCGAGCGTAAAGGTTCCGTTTTGCGCCGTTGCATAACCGAAGTCACCGTTTTGGCCCAGGTTCAACTCTCCGGCTGCCTGCTGTGTCTGCTCGGCCGGAATCAGGGCTGTTGCGGCTGCCGGGCCGGTCAGGTTGTAGAATACGTCGTACGTGTCGGCCGTTTCGAGGGATTCGAAAACGAATGTCGCCTGGCTGCCGCCTTCGGCGATGGCTTCGCTTCGGGTATTGCGTGCCCAGATGTAGTCGCCGGCGCTCCAGAGGAACGGAACGGCTCCGTCTTCGGCTCCGCCGAAACCGGTGCGGGTGCCCCGGCCGGAGAATCCGGTCAGTACGACCTGCGTATTTCCGTCAGGAGCAGGGGCGATAGGTTCTACGTCCGCATCTTTCGTGCATCCTGCGAATGCGAGCAGGAATGCGCACAATATGTATAAGTAGTTTTTCATCGGTAATCTCCTTTTTATCCGTTAGTTCCACTCTTCCCATTCGCTCGATCCGGCGCCTGCGCCGCCGAGGATTTCATCGGTGGCGAGTACCTGAACCTTGGCTATGACCGTTGCGGTAGCGCCTACGGCTACGACGGATACTTCACCCGAGGTTTCGGCATATACGTTCTCCTTGGCAGGGGCTGTGATGGTCAGCACATCGCCTTCGAGCCAGGCGCGCCAGCCGTCGGGTTTGGCGATGGCGAGGTTTTCAACGCCTTTTTGGGTAACGGCGAGGTTCTGCGAAGCGCCGAATTTCAGCGTCAGCGATGTGCGCTCGATGACGAAATTCACCTCCTTGGCTTTGGGCAGAACGATCTGATCGCCGTTGGTGAGCGTGAAGGTTACGTTTTCATCGTCCTGTACGACGCTTTTGAAGAAAGAGTCGCCGTCTTCTCCCTTATCGCCGTTCGCACCGTCCTTACCGACCGCTTTGATCGGCTGTCCGTCTTCGCCTTTGATGGTTTCGCCGTCGATCTCCCAATAGCCGTCCTTGTTGATGGTCGGGGTTTTACCGTTTTGGCCCGCAACCGGAATCTTGTTCTGGTTATCGTCGAGCAACCACTGGTCATCGCCGCCCAGCGTCCAGTAGTAGATGCCTTCGAATTGCGCGATGCCGATGGCCGGCGCCGCTGCGCCGTCTTTGCCGTTGTGCAACGTGATGGTCTTGCCGTCGTTGAAAGTGATCGTGCAGCTTCCGTCCGCCGCTTCGGTGTAGTTGGTGATGAATTTGTTTTCGTTCAGGGCGTCGATGATCGTCTTGAGCGAATTGACCTGTTCCTTCATCGAAGCGATCTCCTGTTTTAGGTTTTCGATCTCCTGGCGGATTTCGGTGTCGTCGTACTTGTCGTCCGAACAGCCCCAGGTCATTGCTGCGCAGCAGGCAGCGAGAACTAACAGCGTAAAGAATTTTTTCATAATTTAAGAATTTGATTTATTGGTTGAATTTTGTTTTCCATGTTCCGCAGAATAGGCAGGCTGTATCGGAACCCGTCGGTTCGGAGGAGGGGATTGTGCTGCGCCGAAACGACGAAGGCGTCCGCCGGAGGAAACGAATGTCCGTTCCGGAGAACGCCTGAAGCGCAGCCCGGCGAAGGCCGGGTAGAGTGAGCGCATGTCACGCCCGTTGAAATGTCAGCCGTAAAATAGCCGTAAGTCATCGATACTCCTGTCGTTTAGTCCTGTTCGGAACTTACACGCGAGGGTACAGAAGAAATACATGGAAAAATAGCGCGCCGAAGACTATCTTGCACGATTTCGACCCGAAACCCGCGGGTGTAAATCCTGATTGTCAAGGCAGGTCTTCTGACTCGTTTCCTCCGCAACGCCTTCCCAGCGATATAGCCAGTGGCAAAGAGTGCGCGAAGTTGCCCGGTCGGGGGCTGAAACTCACAGCAGCAGGTACTGTCGCCGATTTTCACGGCATTCCCTATTAATCGGCTTGGAAAAGTGATTCCAAGTCCGAACCTTGCGGGTGCAAAGGTATTGCTTTTCCGGGATTATTCGCAAACGAAATCGGAAATAAATTTCAATGAATTTTGTAATTCATTGAAAAACATGGTTTTGTTAAACGACTATTTGCGGAAGATGAAATAGACGGCCAGAATCAGGCAGACGAAACCCGCCAGGTGGTTCCACCGCAGGGTGTCCGATTTCATGAAGACGACGGCGAAGACCGTGAAGACCAGCAGGGAGATGACTTCTTGGATCACTTTGAGCTCCCAGATCGAGAAGGGGCCTCCCAGTTGGGAGCTGCCGATGCGGTTGGCCGGGACTTGGAAACAGTATTCGAACAGGGCGATCCCCCAGCTGAGCAGGATGATGGACAGCATCCCGAAGCGCTCTATTTTGGATTTGAAAGCGATATGCCCGTACCAAGCCAATGTCATAAAGGTATTGGAAAGGATCAGCAGGGCGATGGTGGCGAGGGCACGGCTCATAATAGCAGAGTATTGAGATCGGTTATCGAGGCGAAATCGTCGATGACGACATCGGCTTCCGTTTGGGTTGCGAGCGTATGACGGGGTAGAGTCGTTGCCAGGGCCACGATGCGGCCTGCTCCGGCCCGGCGGGCAGCAGTGATGCCGACCCGGGCATCCTCGAATACAAGGCATTCGGCCGAAGGCAGGTGCAGTCCTTCGGCTGCCAGCAGGTATATTTCCGGGTCGGGCTTGCAGCGGGTCACCCGGTCGCCGCTGACGATGCAGGAGAAGTAGTCGGTGATACCGCAGTTGCTGAGGACGAAATCGACGTTCTCGCGGCAGCCTGAAGAACCGACGGCGCAGCGGATTCCGCGACGGCGCAGCTCTTCGAGCAGTTCCACGAGCCCCCGTACGGGGCGGATTTCCGGAGCATAGACTTCGCGGTAGATGGCTTCTTTCTCCTCGCCGAGCGCTTTCATTCCCTTTTCGCGGATGATTTCTTCGGGCAGGATCAGGCGCATGATGTCGTCGTTACCCATGCCGAAAGCGGTCTGGAGCTTGTGCTGCCAATCTTCGACGCCGTAACGCTCGCAGAATATCTCGAATGCCTTGACGTGTGCCTGGGTATTGTTTACCAGTACGCCGTCCATATCGAACAGGACTCCCCGTATCATTTTGTTGTTTTTTGAGTCGCAAAAGTAATCATATTTCCGGGAGTTGCCGCCGAAACGACCGGGAAATTGCAGCGTAGCACTTCGAGGCGGGGCCGTAGTCTAAAATGGCGATTGTAGTTTTTTAGTACCCTTTCCGACGATCGCGGCATCGAACTCGAGGTCCGTTTATTGCGGCCTGTGGCCGCATCCGTAATTCCGATCCTCTCCTGAATCCCCTCTTCGGAGAGGATTTGGACGCTGCGTACCTGAAGAGGTACCTAATATATACTCACGCTTAAAATTTGAGGTTAAGACTGAAATTGACCGTGAAGGTCGGGATCGACAGTCCGGGGACGGCGCGGTGATGCGTCAGACGCCAGATGCAATCCACGCGCAGCAAACGGAAGATGTTTTCGATGCCGAAGCCGGTTTCGAGGTAAGGATGTTCGACCGATGACATTCCTACCGGAAAGAGCATAACAGCTTTCGTATTCGGAAGACTGCCGTCGTTGCGGGCCGAGAGAGTGCCGTAAACTCCTTTGAAAACAAAGACTTCGCGCCAGTTGAGTTTTTTGAGGAGCGGTACGCGGCCCAACAGGAACCCGTTGAAGTGGTGTTCGTAGAAGAACGAAATCCAGGCGTCCGACGAGAATTCGTAGAAATTCATGCACGAGAAGGCGTAGCGGTCGTAAAAATAGGTGCCGTTTCCTTCGTGCAGCTTCAGCAGCAGGTAGGGAACCTTGCCGAAGATCTTGCCGCCTTCGAGCATGAGTTGCGAGTAACCGATCGGAGGCAGATTGAGCCGGTATTGCATACGCCCTTCGAGCCGCAGGTAGTCGTAGCTGGCGGGTAAGACTCCTCTTTTTGCCCCCGTGAAGTCGAAGGAGAAAATCGGGTATTTCGAACCCATGCTGTCGTACCTCGAACGGCATGCGGACGATCGTTTCGTCTTTGGACAGCCGCAGCCCGATCCGTATCGAAGCGTCGTTGATGCCATGCAGCGAACGCCCGTCCGGCAGGATCATCGGTACGTAGCGGTTCGAGGAGATGTGACGGCCCCGCAGCTCGAACGAACTGCTGATCCCGTGCAGCCACTCGTGTTCGTAGAGGGCGATCCCTTCCTCGATAGTCGAAAGCCGCGAGGTGCCGCCTCGGGAGAAGATCGAGCTTAGGATGTTGTTTTCCGAGAGGGCGCTGACACCCGAGCTGAGCTGTATCGCGTCGTTGCGGTAGGTGACCGTCAGTTTGCGCAGCAGTTGTCGGCGCAGCATCAACTCTACCTCCGCAGCTCCCTTGAAGTCCTCGTCGCGGGTGCCGTAGGCCAGGTAGGTCGAGAGCCGTACGCGGCGGCTGAACTCTTTGGTCGTGCGTGCGCCTATCTGGAAACGGGCGCCCTCCAGTCGGTTGAAGCTGATTACTTTGGAGTAGGGACCTATGCCGACGTATTTGGTGTTGTAGTAGCCTCCGATGATAGTATTGAGGACGGTGTATATGTTTTTATAGAGGGGGACCTGCTGGATCGAATCGACCATTTGATAGATGGCCTTTTCCTTTTGGGTGAGGGTGTAGGGACGCAGCGAGTCCCATTCGACCTGCTTGCCCGAAATGGCATCGTCCGAGAGGATCACGCTGGCTGACGTACCCAGAACCTGTTTGGGGATCGGCGTGTCGAACTTTACGTCGGAATAGGTTACCTCGTGGCTGCCCAGGAAAGCGATCATCTTCGAGGAGTCGGATTTGGTCAGCGTAAAATCGGCGGTCATCTTCTCCCGCTGCGGGAACCACAGCGAGTCGGCCGTCAATCGGTTGTCGGCTTCGATCGCCAGGTGGCGAATCCAGTTTACATTGACTCCTTTGGCCATTTTTACGCGGGCCGAACGCAGCGCATAGCTTGCCGAGTCGATATTGACCTCGCCGTCGAGTACCGGGGTGGCGACACTTTTGGGGTGAAACCGGATTTTGTAGGTCTTGCGCCCTTCCACGTTCGTACTGTCCACCAGAAAGTATTTGTAGAATGAGCGTCCCGAGTTGGAGAGGGGGCTGGCGAACTTCACGCCGAACAGGTCGATGAAGTTTTCGTAAAGATTCACGTCGGCGTGCAGGTGTCCGGTGAATTGCGCCAGCACGCTGTTGTCTTCGATACCGGATATCTGGCTGGCGCGAATTACCTCGCGGGCGACGGACGGCGTGCGGCTGTGGTAGTAATCCGCCGCTGTTTCGGAGATCATCACGGGCAGGTAGGGCTGTCCCGTGACGGACGAGGTGTCTAGGTGCTCGAAGATGAAACCGAAATTCTGTTGGAGTTTTTGCTCCGGAATTCCCGGATATTGGCCAGTCCGAGTTCCATTTTCGTATAGGTGCGGCAGATGTAGCGGTCGTACTCCTTGGAGTCGTTGTATTTTTTGTTGCGGATAATGCCTTCAAGGATCGGATGGGCCGGATTGTCCCCCAGGGGTAATTACGACGCTTTCGATTTCCAGATGCGAAGGAGTGAGCCGGAAGTCGATTTGGTTGTAGCCCCCGACGTGGACCGGACGTATCTGAGGTTCATAACTGACCATTTCCGCCCGGATGTAGCTCGACGTGTCGCGGCTTTCGAGCGAGTAGAACCCTTCGTCGTCGGTGGTGATGCCGGTGGTCGTACCCGGGAACAGGACGACGGCGTAGGGAATCGGCTCGCCCGTCTGTGCGTCCGTGACCGTACCGCGCACCCGGGTGTTCTGGGCGGCGCAGGGGGCGTACAGAAATAGTCCCGCAAGAGCGAGGAGTATGCCGCAGAGTCGTTTCATCGAAGCCTTTCCGGAATGTCGTTTCGGATTTTCCTAAAATATAAATATACCCAAAAATACAAAGATTTTACCGGACTGTCAAAAATTATTATTTTTGCCGATCCGGATGGAACTACTTTCTGCGGAATGAAACATGGGAACGTCAAAATAGAAAAGACCAATGCGGCCCGTCTGCTCGACCGAGCCAAAATCGCCTACGAATTGATCCCGTATCGGGTGGATGAGGAGCATCTGGCCGCGACTCACGTGGCCGAACAGCTCGGCGAAGATGTTGCTGCGGTTTTCAAGACGCTCGTGCTTCGTGGTGACCGGACGGGCCATTTCGTCTGTGTCGTCCCTGGAGATCACGAGGTCGATCTGAAAGCTGCCGCCCGCATTTCGGGCAACAAGAAAGCCGATCTGATTCCCGTCCGGGAGTTGCTTCCGACGACCGGATACATCCGGGGCGGCTGTTCCCCGATCGGGATGAAAAAACCCGTTCCCGACCTTTTTCCATATTTCCGTTTTGCAACACTCCGTCATTTATATCAGTGCGGGAGTTCGGGGATTGCAGATCCGGATCGCTCCGCAGGATCTGCTTCGCTTCGTCGGGGGCGAAACGGCCGAAATCAGCCGTCCGTCGTCTGTGGCGGCGGAATAAGATCCGTAATTCTTTTTTGCTATTCGATCCCTTTCTGCAGGTCGGCGGAATTGTCGTGTTGTCGAAGCGACCGCCGGACCGGTATTTCGGAAACGATTCGTTATTTCTCTTTGGGTGCCGGTCTGGTTTCGCCCTTGAGTGCCGGAAGGGAGATGCCGTACCGTACCGCCAGAATCCGAATGAGGATCACCGAGCAGGCGGCGATGAACTGCGTGGGGGCCGCCGGCAGGTCGAGATACATACAGAGATAGTAGATCAGTCCGCCGCAGATGCAGGCGATGGCGTAGATGTCTTTGCGGAAAATAAGGGGTACTTCGTTCAGCAGCACGTCGCGCAGCATACCGCCCGCCGCACCGGTCAGCGTACCCATGATGATACCCACCCACATCGGATAGCCGACGGCTATGCTTTTCTGAATGCCGACGACGGTGAAAAGTCCCAGTCCGACGGCATCGAAAATGAAGAAGGTGTTGTTGAGCCGGATCACGTATTTGCGCAGCCCGACTACGAACAGGAAGGCGAATCCCGATACGACCAGGTAGGAAACGTTCTGCATCCAGAAAGGGGGCAGGCCCAGCAGCAGGTCGCGCAGCGTACCGCCGCCGACGGCCGTGACGAATCCGACCACATAGGCTCCGAACCAGTCGAAATGTTTGGCCGAAGCGAGCCGGATGCCGCTGATGGCGAATGCGAAGGTACCGACATAGTCGAGAAGGGTGATGAAATTCATGATGTTTCGATTTTTCGGCCGCAAAGGTAGTAATTATCTCGCCGGATTATCGATAACGACGAAATAAATTCGATAGCTGCGATCGGGCTGCCGATTTCTGTTTTCTGTTTTCTGTTACCGGCCGTATGATACGGGGCGGAGGCGTTTCCTGCGGGTCTTTGCGGAATTTTTCCGGCAAGGAGTGTTCGGGTTTCGGTTTTTTTTCGTACTTTTATGCGGCGTAAATTCGGCTCGGAACGATGGTTTTACTTCTTCATTCCGGTTCATTGGTTTGCTTTTTCATGTTACTTAAATATTTCCCACTATGAAATTTTTTATCGATACAGCTAACCTGGCCCAGATCCGGGAAGCTAACGAAATGGGTGTGCTCGACGGGGTGACGACCAATCCTTCGCTGATGGCCAAGGAGAACATTCGCGGTGAGGAGGCCTGCCGTCGCCATTACCTCGAAATCTGCTCCATCGTCGATGGCGATGTGAGCGCCGAGGTGATCGCCACCGATTTCGACGGTATGGTCCGCGAAGGGGAAGCGTTGGCGGCCTTGCACAAGAATATCGTGGTCAAACTCCCGTGTACGGCCGACGGTATTCGTGCCGTGAAGTATTTCGCGGGCAAGAATATCCGCACCAACTGCACGCTGGTCTTTTCCGTCGGTCAGGCTCTGCTGGCAGCCAAGGCCGGTGCGACGTATGTGTCGCCGTTCGTAGGCCGTCTGGACGATATTTGCGAGAACGGGGTGGCTCTCGTCGCCGAGATCGTGCGTATGTATCGTTACTACGGTTATGATACGCAGGTGCTGGCGGCTTCGATTCGGCATACGCAGCACATCGTCCAGTGTGTCGAGGCGGGGGCCGACGTGGCGACCTGCCCGCTTGCGGCGATCAAGGGTTTGCTGAAACACCCGCTGACCGACATCGGTTTGGCGCAGTTCCTGGCAGACCACGCCAAGGTGAATTCGTAGGGAGGCGGCGTTTCCCGTAATGGAAAAGCGATGCCGATGATCGAAAAATCATCGGCATCGTCGTTTCGTATTCGGGCCGGAATCCGATCAGATTTCCAGCCCCATGATATAGTCGTTCATGTAGAATCCGCCTCCGATTTCGAAATCGCCTTCGCGCAATTTGCGCATACCCATCCGTTCGTAGAATTTTACGGCTTTGTTATGGCGATTTACGTGGAGCTCCATCCGGCAGGGAGCCGGGTGGAGCTGTTTGATGTGTTCGATAGCCTTGCGGAAGAGGAAGCTCCCCGCGTGCACACCCTGGAATCGGGGCAGGATGTAGATTTTTTGCAGGATGTAGAGGTCGTCTGCTTCGGGCTGGACAGAGAGATAGCCGCAGGGAGTGCCGTCCTTGTAGGCGATGTAATATACGTGCCCTTCGGCCATCTGCCGCCGGAGGTTTTCGGGGGAGTACATCCACTCCATCATGTAGTCCAACTGTTCGGGCGAAAGGATGGTTTTATAGGTGTCGGGAAATGCGACGCAGGCCATTTCGCGTATCAGTCCACAATCTTCGACGGAGGCTTTTCTGGCAGTAAACATAAGGTGTTCGATTCGGTTTCGCTCTTGCAAATATATTGAAAGCCAGGAGAAACCGGGAACTTGTTCCCGGTTTTCTGAGGTGCATTCTATCTAGAATATGTTCAAAGATGGTGATTCTGGTAGTCGGAGAGTTCTGTTTTTGTCGCGATAATTTGTCGGGCTGTATGAGACGGATGCCTGGGCAATAACAAATTAGGCCAATATTGTAGCCACAAAATTTCTATAGTCCCTCCTCGACGGTTTTCCGTACAGGTTCCTGGTACTGTTTACCTTTTCCGAAACGGAAGTTGATTTTCAACATTACTCTGTTCCAGGCATTTTTTACATAAGAAGTCCCTTGTGTTCTGACGATACTGTTCTCGATGGAATGGTAATGGCTTTCCGGATTGGTGAGGAAATTGTCGCAGGAGAGTTGAAATGCCCAGTCTTTGTATTTATATCTCACACCTATCGCAGAGGATAATTCACTGTCGTATATCATCGGAATAGACAATCCTTTACAAGGTATCGCACCCTGATAATATGCGGAAAAGCTTTTTGTAGTTGAAAGTCAGCTCATAGTACATCGGAGCCTGAAAATGAGTCACCCTCCCCAATACTTTCGAATCGACTTTTGTATAACTGAATCCTCCGCCTAATTTCAATGCCAGCAAGTCGTTTTTGAATGGGCTGAGTCTCAAATCATAATGTACGGAGTGCACATCTGCCCCAGTTGTCATTAATCGGTGAGTATGCGATATACGGCTGTTCATACTGATAATAGTAGTCGATTGGATTCTTGTAATATAAGTAGCTGTATGAAACATTTATATTGAGCCATTTGTTATGATATACGACATTGAAAGTCGTCTGGTTCGCACGGCCGCCGACCAGCTCGGGATTCCCGTGT
>ENA-OPYT01000121-OPYT01000121.1-human-gut-metagenome-genome-assembly--contig:-NODE-121-length-24290-cov-3.587468_pt1 | contig 24290 bp, 22 predicted proteins | sample MGYA00242636_ERZ504480 | MGnify/ENA primary metagenome ERZ504480 (study PRJEB26092, sample SAMD00036228) | human gut metagenome | host: Homo sapiens | study: EMG produced TPA metagenomics assembly of...
CCTTCACGCCGCCCCCAAGGGCCTTGTAGAGCATGATAAGGTTCTGCTCGCGGGCGACGCGAACAGAGATGAGGTTAAGCTGCGAACTGTACATCGCACGCTGGGAATCGAGCACGGCCAGATAGCTGTCGATGCCCTGATTGTAGCGCTCCCCGGACAGGCGGTACGTCTCGGAAGTCGCATGAACAAGCGATTTCTGCGCCTCAAGCTGTCCGGCAAGGGATACGCGGTCGATCAGCGCGTCGGACACTTCCCGGAACGCGGACTGAATGGCCTTCTCATAATTCGCCACAGCTATCTTCTTGTCGGCTTCGGAAACACGCAGGTTGGCGACGTTCCGCCCACCCTCGAAGATCGGCAGGCTGACCTGCGGCAGGAAAGTCCAGATGCCCGTACCGCCGTCAAAGAGATGGGACAGCTCGTTCGAGGCCGTGCCGATGTTCGCGGTCAACGAAATGCGGGGGAAGAAATTTCGCCCGCGCCGCGCCGATGTCCGCGTTGGCGGCCTTGAGCGTATGCTCGGCCTGAAGGATGTCCGGGCGCTGGAGGAGCACCGTGGAGGGCAGGCTCACCGGAATATCCGGCCAGACCGGAAGCTCGGAGAGCGCCTTGGCGGGCAGCATATCCGGTGTCACTTTCGTACCCGCGAGCAGGCTGAGCGCCGTGATATCCTTGGCCACCTGCCCGCTGTAACGGGCAATGTCCACCCGCGCCGTATCCACGCTGGTCTGCGCCTGGCGCAGATCCAGCTCGGACGAAACGCCCACGGAATGGCGCCGCGCGATCATTTCGTATGAAGCCTGTTGGCTCTTGAGCGTTTCCGTAGCGATGTTCAGACGCTCGCGGTCCGCCACCAGCGCCAGATACGCCTGCGCCACTTCCGAAACCAGGCTCAGGCGGGCGCTCCGATACGCCTCCTCGGTGCCGAGGTAGGTTTCCAGAGCTTTGTCCTTGAGGCTTTGGATACGCCCGAAGAAATCGAGCTCATAACTGGTCACGCCGACGCTGAGCGCGTGCTGGCGGGAAACAGTCTGTTCGCCCGTGGTGGACAAGTCGGCGGAAACGCCCTTGTTGGAGGACTCGCCGGAAGCGGAAACCCCGGGCATCAGATCCGCGCGCTGTATCTGGTACAAGCCGCGGGCACGCTCGATGTTCAGCGCGGAGACGCGCAGATCCCGGTTGTTGTCCAGAGCAAGCTGAATGAGCCGCTGAAGGTGCTGATCGGTGAAGAACGTCTTCCATCCGATTTCCGAAGCCAGCTGATCGGTAGGCTGGGCGAGGACCGTGCCCTTGGGCATGAGGTCGTCGGGCCAGGCCTCCGCCACCGGGGCCTCCGGACGGACGTAGTTCGGGGCCATCGTGCAGCCGGGCAACAGCACCGCCAGCGCGAGCGCCATATACTTTGCTGACATCATTTGTGGGAATCTCCCGGTATGGTTTCAACGATGTTGGCCGTGCGGCGACGCTTCGACTTCTTCCACTTCCAGCGGAACGAGAACACGGACGTCACCACGACGAAGAACACCGGGATGTAGAAAATCCCGAGGGCCGTTGCCGCGAACGTGCCGCCCATGACGCCCGTGCCGATGGCGTTCTGTCCGCCGGCACCGCGCCCGTGCTGATGGCGAGGGGCAGGATGCCGAGCAGGAAGGCCAACGAGGTCATCAAGATAGGACGCAAGCGCATACGCGACGCCTCAATGGTCGCCTCGATGAGATCGCCTCCCTTATCATGCAATTCCTTGGCGAATTCAACGATCAGAATGGCGTTCTTCGCCGACAGACCAATGGTGGCGAGCAGGCCCACCTGGAAGTACACGTCATTGGAAAGCATCCGCATGTTCGCCGCGCCGAGTGCGCCGAGCACACCGAGGGGAACCACGAGGATAACCGCAAACGGCACGGACCAGCTTTCATATAAGGCCGCGAGGCACAGGAACACCACAAGGATGGACAGGGCGAACAGGGCCGGAGCCTGTGATCCGGAAAGGCGTTCCTGATAGGACAACCCGGTCCATTCGTAGCCGATGCCCTGCGGGAGCTGGCTGGCGATCTTCTCCATTTCCAACATGGCCGTACCGGAGCTCACGCCCGGCGCGGGCATACCGAGGATCTGCACGGCCGGAACGCCGTTGTAGCGTTCCAGACGCGCGGGGGCGTACTCCCAGTGCGCCGAAGCGAACGAGGAGAAGGGAACCATTTCGCCCTTGGAGTTGCGGAAGAACCATTTTTCCATGTCTTCCGGAACCATGCGGAACGGCGCGTCGCCCTGCACGTACACCTTTTTGACGCGGCCCTTGTCGAGGAAGTCGTCCGCGTAGGAGCTGCCCCAGACGGTCGAAAGCGCCGAGTTGATGTCGGCCAGGCTCAGGCTGAGCGCGCCCGCCTTCTCACGGTCGATGTCGACGCGCAGCTGCGGCTGGTCTTCCTGCCCGTTGGGACGCACGGCCACCAGATTCTTGTTCTGGGCGGCCATGCCGAGAAGCTGGTTACGGGCCTGCAAAAGCGCCTCATGCCCGAGGCCGGACTTGTCCTGCAACTGGAAGTCGAAACCGGTCGCGTTGCCGAGTTCCATAATGGCGGGCGGCGCGAATGCGAACACCTGCGCATTGCGGATTTTCGAGAACGCCGCCATGGCGCGCTTGGACACGGCGTCCACCTTGAGGGACGGGTCCTGACGCTCGCTCCAGTCCTTGAGGCGCACGAAGGCCATAGCCATGTTCTGGCCGTTGCCCGCGAAGCTGAACCCGAGAACGCCCATCAGACTGTCGATGGATTCCTTTTCCTCTTCGAGGAAGTAGCGTTCGACCCGCTCCAGCACCTTGGTGGTCTCTTCCTGCGTCGAGCCGGTGGGCAGCTGGATCTGGGCGAACAGCATGCCCTGGTCCTCATCGGGCAGGAAGCCCGTGGGCAAGGTCTTGAACATGAAGACTAGGCCGCCGATAAGCACCAGATAGATGATCATGAAACGGCCCGCGCGCCGGATGACGTAGGACACGCCGGACTGGTAGCGCAGCGTGGCGCTGTCGAACCAGCGGTTGAACCAGCCGAAGAAGCCGTGCTGCGAATGCACGTGATCCCCGCCGATGGGTTTCAGCATCGTGGCGCAGAGGGCCGGGGTCAGCACGATGGCGACCACCACTGACAGCACCATGGCCGAAACGATGGTCACCGAGAACTGCCGGTAGATGACGCCCACGGACCCGCCGAAGAAGGCCATGGGGATGAACACGGCGGACAGCACCATAGCGATGCCGACCAGAGCGCCGGTGATCTGATCCATGGATTTCCGGGCGGCCTCTTTGGGTGAGAGTTTGTCCTCGCTCATCACGCGCTCCACGTTTTCAACGACGACGATGGCGTCGTCCACGAGGAGGCCGATGGCGAGCACCACCGCGAACATGGTCAGCGTGTTGATGGAATAACCGAACGCCGACAGCACGCCGAACGTGCCGAGAAGCACGACGGGCACCGCGATGGTCGGGATGAGGGTTGCGCGGAAGTTCTGGAGGAACAGGTACATGACCGAGAAACACCAGAAGCACGGCTTCGCCGAGTGTCTTCACCACTTCATGGATGGAGATTTCCACCACCGGGGTGGTGTCGAAGGGATACACGGCCTTCAGGCCCTGCGGGAAGAAGGCTTCGGCGTCCTTGAGATAGTTGTCGATGTTGCTCGCCGTTTCCAGCGCGTTCGCGCCGGTGGCGAGCTTCACCGCGATACCGGTGGCGGGCTTGCCGTTGTAGCGGCTCAGCGTGGAATAGTTTTCGCTGCCCAGCTCCACGCGGGCCACGTCCTTCACGCGGATAAGCGAACCGTCGGGATTGGTGCGCAGGATGACGTTGCTGAACTGTTCCGGAGTCTGCAAACGCTCCTGCACCGAAATGGCGAGGTTCATCTGCTGGCCCGGAACGGACGGCGTGCCGCCGAGCTGACCGGCGGAAACCTGCGCGTTCTGCGCGTTGAGCGCGTTGATGACGTCGCTCGGCATCAGCTTGTAACTTTGCAGCTTATGCGGATCGAGCCAGATGCGCATACCGTACTGGCTGCCGAACAGGGAGACTTCGCCGACGCCGGAGATACGGCTGATGGCGTCCTTGAGGTTCGTCGCCACATAGTCCGCGATGTCCGCGTTGTCCATGCTGCCGTCTTCGGACACGAAGGCGTATACCTTGAGGAAGTTCGCGCCGCGCTTGGCCACGGAAATGCCCTGCCGCTGCACTTCCTGCGGGAGCAGAGGGGTGGCGAGCTGGAGCTTGTTCTGGACCTGCACCTGTGCGATGTCCGGGTTGGCGTCCGCGCTGAAGGTCAGGGTGATTTCCGCCTGCCCCGAGGAGTCGCTGGTCGAGGACATGTACAGCAGGTAGTCGAGGCCGTTCATGTTCTGTTCGATGACCTGCGTGACGGTGTCCTGCACGGTCTGGGCGGACGCGCCGGGATACTGCGCCCTGATGCCGATGGTCGGCGGGGCGATGGACGGGTACTGCGAGATCGGCAGGTTGAGGATGGAAATCCCGCCCGCCAGCATGATAATAATGGCGATCACCCATGCAAAGACGGGACGATCGATAAAGAAACGTGCCATGAAAAAGCCCCCTACCGCTTCTCGGAAGCAGGCGCGTCCTGCTTGGCCGGGGTGGGTTCGGCAATGCGAACGGGCGAGCCGGGACGGATTTTCTGGAGCCCCTCGACGATGACCTTGTCACCGGCCTTGAGCCCGTCGAGCACAACCCAGCTGTTGCCCTGCGTGCGGCCCACTTTGAGCGGACGGATTTCAACCTTGTTTTCGGCGTTGACCACATACGTGGTGGGGTTGCCCTTGGCGTCGCGCAAAAGGGCGCGCTGCGGCAACAAAATGGCCTGATCGTCCACGCCCTCGTTCAGGATGGCGCGCACGTACATGCCCGGAAGCAGTTCCTGCTTGGGGTTCGGGAAGATGGCCCGCAAGGTCACCATGCCGGTGCTCTCGTCCACGCTCACGTCGGCGAACTGGAGCGTGCCGGTAAGCCCGTACTCGCTGCCGTCTTCAAGCAGCAGGCGCACCGCCGCGTACCTGCTGATTCCAGCTGCCGGGCCAGCGCCCGGCCCCGTTCATCCAGGCCGCAGTCCGCAATCAAAATGCGTTCAAAGGGCGCGCCGCCCGCACTGGCCCAGGAAAGCCGCGCACCGTACGCTCCAGCGCGGACGCGTCCCGCGCCGCCAGGGATCAGCAACCAGGCACCGCTCCAGTTTCTCCCGCATTGGATAAAAACAGCGCTTCTGCTATTGACCATGCGGCCCAGGCAATAGCCCACTGCCGCAAAAAAAGCCACCAACACTCTGCTCAAAAAAGTTCCATCGTCGCTCCCCCTTTCTTCCTTATCCTATGAGAAAGGAGAGCATTTCGTGCCCTGCTCCTATGCTTCGTTCAGGACCTTCTTCAAATACCGACATATGCCTAAGGTATACGCTAATGCCAGCAACAACTGGGGCGGCAACGGCAGCGACTGGCCGGGCGACGATGATGAAAACTGGAGCGTTGGCGTAACTGCAAGCATGAACGTGTTTGACAGCGGCGTAACGTGGTCTAAGATTCATGCAGCGCAGGAAAACCTTGCCAAAGCAAAGGAATCCCAGCGCCAGATAAAAGACAATGTAGAACTTGAAGTACGCACTGATTACCTTAACCTGCGCGAGGCTGAAAAACGCATTACTACTACGCAGGTTGCCGTAGCAAGTGCGGAAGAAGATTACCATATTGCCGTTGTACGTTATCAGGCGGGCGTTGGTACCAATATCGACGTTATGGATGCGCAGGAAGCTCTGACGCAGGCCAAAACCAACTATTACCAGGCTCTCTATAACTACAACACTTCTAAAGCAGCACTCAATACTTCCATGGGCGTAGGTGTTCCTGTGCCGGAACCGAGAACCTTCCCCGAACCGGTTGAAGATACTGCTGCACAAGCCGCCGATGCACAGAGTGCAGGTACTGACGCGGCAGCTCAAATTGAAAACGCAGCTGATGACAGTGCACAGGCACCGACAAATACTGCTGACGCAGAACAGCCTGTGGCTGAAAATGCTGCAAGCACCGCTGCCGAAAACGGAAATACGGCAGCTGCTGAACAGACAGCAGAATAAAATTAAACTAATTTGTATTGAAAAGCATTACATCTTGTAAAATTTAAGGTGTAATGCTTTTTCTGTTTTGAAACAGCAGGAAGATTATTTTTAACGTAGAATACATAAACTGTCAAATTATAATTTTTTCTGCGGAGGCAGATATGAACAGATTTTGGAAAATATTCCTGCTGGTTTTGGCAGTGACGGCAGCGCTTTATGCGGCGGCAGTTAAATTTATTGCGCCGCAGTATCTGGCGCAGGTGCCGGAGCTTGTAAAAACCATGTCGCAAAATTATATAAACGGCACCGTTACGGTAGAGCGTTTTGACTGGAACGGCCGCCTGCAATTTACTGCTTACGGCTTACAGGTAAGCAGCACGGACGGAGAGCGCATTGCGCAGGTGCCGGAGGCGAGATTTTCCGTTTCGCCTTTGCAGGCTCTTGCTGCGCCTGCACGCGCGCTGTCGGATATAGAGCTGGTGCGTCCGCAGCTGTATTTAAAAATGAACGCCCAGGACGAATGGAATCTGCGTGACTTTTTAAAGCCTTCCGATTCTTCGGAAACGCCTTTTTACGGCTACCTTGCTATTGAAGATGGTAACGTATCGGTAGAAACTCCGCATGGGAGCTGGAATTTTGGCGTTAACGCTTCTCTTGACGGCAGCGGCAACCCGAATTTCGCCGTTGACGGCACTGTGGCTTACGGCGGCGAAGAATTAAAAATTGCCGGTGTGGTAGACAGCAATGCCCATGGACGGCTGGCTTTAAAAACAGAAAAATTTACGTTAACGGACTTCGGCGGTTTTGCTGCCGCTTACGCACCTGTGCAGAAACTTGCCGGTGAAGTTGACGGCTTGAACCTCATCTGGGAAAACGACGGCGAAAATACAAGTTTAAGCGGCAAGGGCAGCATTCAGCTTGCGGCGGAAGCACTGTTTGGCGGGGAGCCGCTGCCTGTTGAACTGGCGGGAAGCATTGAGGCTGACGGGCGTGAGGTAAAGCTTGAAGATTTAGCGCTTACCGTTGACGGAAATACGGCGCAGATAAACTGCGATGTAGATTTTAACGACCTTGAAAGAATTCAGGGCAAGGGTGAGATTAAAGCGGCAAAACTTGCTTTGCAGGGCGAAGAATTTACCAATCTGAATTTGCCCTTTACCATTGTGGACAGCCGCATAATGCTTGATGAAGCCGGTGTGGACGTGGCTCAGGGCCATCTGCGCCTTGACGGCGAATATTAATATTAGAGACGGCGAAGTTTTTGCCGTTTTAAACGCTTCCGGCATTACGGATTTTGCTTTGAAAGGGTTTAAAGAAGATACTGTTGATTTGGACGGTTTGCTTGCCATTCACGGGCAGACCGGCGTAAAAGGCGAAACACATCTGACCGTTGCCGGTAATATGGACCGCCTTGGCTGGCGTGATTTGCAGATGAGCGATGTCGATTTTGAAGCGCTGGTTGGCAGTGAAAGCTGCGAAATTGAAAAGTTTGCGGCTTTTGCGGGCGACGGCGGCGCGTTGAACCTGACAGGCAGAGTTATGTTTGACGGTTCTTTCAGCGGCAGCGGCAAAATGGTTAATTTCCCGCTGGACAGCTTCTTTACGGCAGTTGGGCAAAACGGCAGCGGCACGGCAACCGCCGGATTTAAGTTTGGCGGCGATTTGAACGGCATTAATTTTTACGCCAATACGCAGGTTAAAAACGTGCATATTGCGGGGCTGGTATTCCCCGAAGCACACGGTAAAATTGACATGTCCGGCAGTGTGCTGCACTTAACAGATTACCGCGTTGCCATGGAACAGGGGTATAACCTTATTAACGGCATGGTGGATATCGGCGGCGCCGAACCTGTGGTAAGCGTAACCGTAAGCACCAAAGGCATCCGCGCTGAACCGTTAGTGGCAGCTGCGGCGCTTGGTGTTAAACTTACGGGCAATATTGATAACGAAGTAAGCGTTATGGGTCCGATATCTTCGCCGGAAATTGAAGGCAGCCTGCTTTTGACTGACGGCAGCGCCGAAGGTTTCTTGATAGATAAAATCAGCGGACGCTATTATTATGCGCCCGACGGCAGCCTGCGCCTTACCGAAGGCTATATTAAGGCACTTTCCACCGAGGCTTCGCTGAGCGGTACCATGGATGCGGCGCAGAACCTTAATTTTACCCTTGATATAACCGATATGGATTTGGGTGCTTTGCCCATCAGCGACGAGACCGTGGCGCTTGACGGCTTTGTCAACGCCCAGGGCAGCCTTACCGGCACGCTTACACATCCGGAATTTAACGGCAGCATCAGCAGTGACGCTGTGTTTATTAACGGCGAAGAACTTAAAAACATTCTTGGTACGCTTACTGCGGACGGCAGGCATAATAACCGTGTGGAAGCGTCGTTTGAACAGTCGCCCGACGGCAGGTTTGCAGCCGAGCTTTCTCTGGATGCCGTTGAACGCACATTAACAGGCAATGTCGATTTTATTTACGGCAATTTGCGCTCCATTTTAAAAATGGCACGCGTGGAACTTGATATTGACGGGCTGGCAGACGGCCACCTGAAAATTAACCCGCGCGGCAGGGGCAGCGGCATTTTTGCCGACATGCGCGTTTACGAGATAAAAGTTAAAGATTTGAGCTATGATTCCATGCGCTTTAAAGGACGCCTGCAAAAAGGTATTTTAAGTTTTGACGAACTGAAACTTACCGAAAGCGCTCCGGAAACAAACGGCAAAGCGGCAACAGAGGAATCGCCAGGTTCCGTAAATGCCGGCGGCTGGGTAAACCTGCATACGCATGAACTGAATATCAGCGCTTCGGCGCAGCATGCGAACCCGGCTATAATTACGGCATTGATGGATGCACCGGTAAAATTAAACGGCAAAGTTGATATGTCGCTTGCTTTGAACGGCAGTTTGGAAAATCCGCAGGGCAATGCAGATATAGACCTTGTTGACGGCGATGTTGAAGGCATCGGCTTTGACGCCCTGACGGCAAAACTGAGCCTTGCCAACGATACGCTGCGTCTGGAAAATGCCCAGCTGAACAAAGATATTTACAAATTAAGCGCCAGCGGCGATATACCGCTTGATTTGCTGCGCAGCAAAGAGCAGCGCCGCAATCCGGCAGCGTCCATGAATATTAAGGTTAACCTTGACAATGCGCGTCTCGGGCTGCTGCACCTTTTAACCCCGATGGTTGAGTGGGGCGTTGGCGAAACCCTTGGGCAGGTAACTCTGGCAGGTACGCTGGAAGAACCGCTCGTTTACGGCGAAGTAACTCTTCACGGCGGCTCGATGAAACTGAAGGATGCGTATACGGTATTTGACAATATTAATCTTGATGTTGATTTTACCGGCAACGACATTCAGCTGAATGAATTTTCGGTGCAGATGGGCAAAGGCACGGTAACGGCTTCCGGCAACTACGCCATGCGCGCACAGGAGGATAAAACCTATATTATCAACGCCGTCTTTAAAGATGCGGAAATAGCTTCGGAAATTTTCTCCGGGCGTATTAACGGCACGGCGGGCATCATTCCGCAGCGCTATTTTATCCGTACCGATACGGAGCAAGGCATCCGCCGCGGCGGCATTGGCTACCGCCCGCATATTCAGGCAGATATCCGTCTGGACGACGTGCTTGTCAATATGCCCACGATACCGGAGCTTTCCGAAGGCAGCAGCAACTACGGGCTGGATGTTAAGGTAACACTTGGGCCGGATATTCACCTTTACAACAAATATTTGTACGATTTGTGGCTTTCCGGAGGATTGCATGTTACCGGCAGTACAGTGTATACTAATATAGACGGCAACATTAAGGTGGATAAGGGAACCATAACCTATCTGCGTACGCCGTTTGAAATTCACAATGCTTCGGTGGCATGGCCGGTGCCCGGCGATGTGCTGCCGACGGTAAACCTCGATGCTACTACGCGCTTCAGACGCTATGATATTTTCCTGCGTGTTACAGGGCCGCTTGAGCAGATGGAAATGATTCTGCGCAGTGACCCGGCGCTGACCAAAGACCAGATTATAAAAATGCTGACTTTGCAGCGCGAAGTAACCGGCACAAACCAGGGCGTAACGCAGGATGACTTCCAGAACCTGATGACGGTGGGCCTGGAAATGACGGTGCTGGGCGACGTGGAAGAAATCTTTAAGGAAACGCTTGGGCTTAATGAATTTATGATTTATTCCGGGCGCCTGCGCACGGGGCACAGCCTTGGGCGTGAAGAAGGCGAGCTTACCGAGGATGAAAAAGACCAGTATAATATTCTGGTAAGCAAGTATCTGACGGATAATCTGCTTGTCGGTTATACGGTAAGTTCCGACAGCGAACATGAAAGCATTTTTGCCCAGTATGATATTTCGCGCCATATGAGCATTAACTATGAACGCAACAAAGATTACGATACCACCGAAGACTGGTATGGCGTTGAATATAAAGTTACTTTTTAAGTAAATTTTAAGAATGTTTAATTAATATTTAAGGAAGGTATGCCCATGCTGAAAGAATATCTGGCAGAGCTGCAGAAAACACCGCTGCTTTCCCGTGAGGAAGAAACGGAGCTTTGGCAGCGTTATGCCGGAGGTGACCAAGAGGCGTATAATAAATTGATGACGTCTTACCAGCCGCTGGTTTTTAAAACTGCGGCCGGGTTCAAGCTGCCCGAACAGCAGACGATGGAGCTTGTGCAGGAAGGCATGCTCGGGCTGTTGGAGGCGGCGGAGCGTTATGATTATAAACGCGGCATAGCTTTCAGCGTATTTGCTGTGCACCGCATCCGCGGCAGAATGCTTGATTTTCTGCATGTGGAGGACGGCGCAAAGAGTTTTTCGCTGTACGATACCAATGCGGCAGGCATAGCCTGGGCTGATGTGCTGGCTGCTTCCGGCAGGACGCCGTTTGAAGAAGCCGAGCTGAATATGATTACAGACAGGGTGGCTCAGGCTTTGCAGCGTCTGCCTGCCAAGGAACAGCAGGTGCTGACGGGCATTTATCTGGAAGACCGCAGCGCTGCCGATATGGCAGACAGCATCCATGTAAGCCTCGGGCATATTTACCGTTTGCAAAGCGGGGGTAAAACGTATCCGCGGCATGCTGTCGCATTTTATGGCCGATTTAAAAAGAAGCTAATCGGAGAAAACTGGTATTTTTGTGCTTTTTTTAGGTTATTATTGATTTTAACGGCGGAATATGGGAAAATATAATAAATTTTGCCCTGATAAAATTTCCTGAAAAAACAGATTATATATTTATCAGTCTGTGCAGAAAGGAGTTTAGCGGTGGCAAAAGATATTTACGAAAATATAGATGATGTAAAATGCAGTTTAGACAATGCCCAGCGCAGCTTCCGCAAAAACAACGGCCTGCGCGGGGAGCTTGATTTAATGCTGGCAGAAGCGTCCATCCGTTATCTGCGTGAAAAACGCGGCTTTGCCAGTGTATGGAACAGGCAGAAGCTGGCAGCGGCTTTGGCAGTGCTTTTGGTACTGGCAGGCTACGGCGGCTGGTGGTATGCAGGCATTACGCATGACGGAAAGGAAAAACCTCAGGTTGTGCAGAGCGCTGTGGTGCAGCAGGCTAAACCGCAGATGCAGCGGACAGTCAAGGCAGATAAAACCCGGCAGGATGATGCGGTTAAGGCAGCGGAACCTGCTGAGTCAAATATAAAAAACAATACAAATTATAAAAATTATTTAGCTGAAACAGATATGCAGCAGCTTGTCAGAACAGGCAGGCAGGTTCTGCAGGATGCTGATTAGTTAGGGAGGATTTGAATGAACAAGAGAAAATATGCACAGTTGTCCTTGAGTCTGGCAGCCATGCTGATGGCTGCGCCTGTGTGGGCGGCCGAACAGAATCAGTCCGCAGCGGATGTAGTTGCCAATCAGACTATGACCATTGGCGGCAAGGAGCAGATTGTCAGCCAGAAAGCGCTGGAACAGGCAAGAAAAGCGCAGGAAGAATCAGGCAAATCCTTTCCTAAAAAAGGGGTAAGGACGGCAAATATACTTATTATATGCATAACAATCCTTCGGAAGATATTTCTGACCCGAATTATAAAAGTGATGGCACTAAAAAATCCGGCGGCAGGATTGTAGAAATCGTTCCCGGCAAAGGCGTTGTGCGTGAAGGCGGCAGCGGTATCGAAAAAGAAGATGCCGCAAAGGGCAGTGAAACTTCTGCGGCCGAAAATGCACAGCAGGGCGCAGCTTCTGAGCCTTATGAAAGCGGTGCCCAGGCAGTAACCGGTGAAACTGCTGTAAGTGATGAAGCTGATGGACAGATTACCGCGGGAGAAAGCCAGCCCGCTGAAATTAAAGAGCCGATGATTAGAGAAGCAGACGGCAGCCTGCGCCCAATGACGATGGAAGAACGCCAGAAATGGCAGGCCGAGCAGGAGCAGCAGCGTACGGCACAGGAGGCAATGCAGCAAAACGCACAGACCAATGCCATGGCGCAGGAACCTGTTTTGAATATGCCTGTTGCCCAGCAGAGACGTGCCAGTGAACCGGCAGCACCGTATATCGGACAGCTGGTAACAAAGATTTCCGTAAAAGGCAATAAAATTACCAAAGCCGAAGATATCGAAGCAGTTGTTACCACAAAACCGGGCATGCAGTTAACTCAGGAAGGCCTTGCCAAAGATTTGCACGCAATTTACGGTTTGGGCTGGTATTATGATTTGCAGCCGGAATTTACCAAAGTTCCGGAAGGCGTGCAGCTTACCTACCATGTACTGGAAAACCCTGTTTATAAAAAACTGGAAGTAGAAGGCAATACCAAAATTTCCACTTCCGAAATCGAAAAAATTCTTGATTTGCCAAAAGACCAGATAATTAATATTAAAGACGTTAATGTCAAAGTGCAGCGCCTTGAAGCGGAATACAACAAGCAGGGCTATATTCTGGCGCGCGTGGCTGATATCCGCATGCTGCCGGATGGCACTTTGCTTTTGCTGGTAAACGAAGGCATTGTTGAAGACTTTAAGGTTAAAGGCAACGTAAAAACCAAAGATTACGTTATTACCCGTGAAATGAAGCTGAAAAAAGGCGAGCCGTTTAACGCCAAGGATGCCCGCCGCAGCATGCAGCGCATTTATAACCTTGGTTATTTTGAAGATGTAAATATTAAACTTAACCCGGGCCAGGAACCTAACGCCGTGGAAATTGAAATTACCGTTGTGGAAATGAACACCGGTACTTTCGGTATCGGCGCAGGCTACAGCAATGCTGATGGCTTTATCGGCATGGTTTCCGTCGGTGACAGAAACTTCCGCGGTACCGGCGACAGCGTTAACGTACGCTGGGAGTTTGGCGGCGTAGATAACAAGAACTATGAATTTACCTATGTAAAACCGTGGATTGACGATAAGGAAACCAAGGCCAGCATCGTATTGTATGATGTTACCAACGAATATGCAGACTATGATATCGACGCGAATGAAATTGCGCGTTATGATAAAAAGCGCCGCGGCCAGGAATTAACTTTCAGCCGCAGAACAGACAACGAATTCGTTAGCAACTATGTAACGCTGAAAAACCGCGACGATATTTATGAAGGAACGGCAGACGGTTACGAACATGACCGTGACCAGTATTATGAACCTTGGTTTGAAGACAGGACTCATCACTGGAAAGATTATTACCCTGAAGACTATAAAAAACGCCGTGAAGAAAACTTTGGTGTTACTCGCAGTATTACAGTTGGACGTGTATTCGATTCGCGCGATAACATTTATGACCCGCATGAAGGCAAACGTATCGGCTACAGCGTAGAATGGGCCGGCCTTGGCGGCGATTTTGACTTCACTAAATTTACCGGCGACTGGCGTTATTATTACCGTGCCGGCGGCGAAAATGTCTGGGCACTGAACCTTGGGGCAGGCTGGGCTGACGGCGATATGCCTTTGAGTCAGCGCTTCTCGATGGGCGGCAATGACGGCCTGCGCGGTTACGAAGACGACCAGTTCCGTGGCAACAGTATGTTGAAGGCTACGCTCGAATACCGCTTCCCGATTATCAAAAAAGTACAGGGCGTACTCTTTACCGATAACGGCTATGCATGGGATAAACGTTTTGAAGACGAATTTGACCTTGGCCTTATTAAAAACAGCATTGGTGTCGGCATGCGCATTAACTCCCCGCTGGGCCCGGTTAAACTTGACTATGGCTGGGGCGATGACGGCGGCAGGTTCCACTTCAGCTTTGGCGGCCAGTTCTGATTAATAAGTTATGTGGTTAATAAAGCTTTTGGCGTGCTGCCTGTGTATGGCTGCACTGCCTGCCTTTGCCGAGCCGGTAGAGCGCGTTGAAGTGCAGATTACCGATAATGGGGCTACAAGCCGGGTACTGCTTGACAGAATGGGTAAAAGCATGCAGGTTGTGGCCGAGCAGCTTTTTGTAGATAAAGACAGTGTTAATATTAATGCCGCGCGCGGCGATTATGAACGTCTGCTGGCGGAAGTAGGCGACAGGGTGTTAACGGGCTATCAGATGCGGAGCGTTTCCGTTAATGCCGGTGCCGTAACAAGCATTAACATTCGTGTTGCACCGTGGAACGCAGCCGTGGATGATGTTTTTGTGGATTTACAGTTTTCCGGCGTTGAGCCGGGAACGGCAGAGTGGCTGCAGCAGCGCTTGCCGCAGCTTAAAAGCAGGATTGAAAGCATATTAATGGGTTCTTCCGTTGATGCTTCGGACTGGGCGGGCGGCATTCTGCGCCGTATGGTGCGCAGCGAAGTGGAAAAAGAACTGCCGGAATTTAAAGCTGCCGTTGACGTGGTGCGTGAAGACAACCGAACCGTTGTGCAGGTGGTAATTTATCCTGTCGGACAGCTGGTGCAGGACATAAATTATTCCATGGAATCGCAGTCGATACCCAATTTGCTGCTGCTTGATTTAAAGCAGCGTTATGCCCAAAAGGCTGAGGCGCTGCGCGGACTGCCTGTTGATTTTGTGAAAAAGCACCAGATAGAACTGGAAAATTTGCTGTTAACGGATTTGAAGAATGAGAAATCCGTGCAGAGGCATAATCTGGAGCCTTCGGTAAAACTTGTGCCTGCCAGTACGCTGGGCGTGGAAATCGGCATGGGCTCGGACAAATACAAAATCTGGTTTGAAGGCTACGGCGATATCGGACGCAATGACGACAATATTTCCGGGCGTGCGCATATCGGCAAGTTCATTTCCGAGCAGGATGAAATTTTTGGCGAAGCAGGCGTTACGCTTGACGAAGTGGACTGGGATTTTTCCGCAGGCTATGCGCGCCACTGGGGCAAGGCAACGCTGAGTTACATGCGGCGCGGACCGGACGGGCGGAATGTTTACCGCGGCGAGTACGATTTTACCAATAAGTGGCGGCTGCGCACGGAATATTTTTCCGGGACGGATACTACGGAAATAGCTGTCCGTTACAGAATTCACGAATTTTTGAGCGCTGAATACGTTTATTCCAACGACAAACCCTATTTCCGCATTGTGGGAAATTTATAGGCATTAGTTGAAAGATAAACGCAGGGCTGATATAATTAAAAATATAATTAAATTTGAAAGCAGGGATATTTATTATGATGCAGCAATTACGCAATCCTAAAAACGTAAAAATGATTTCCTTATTTGTTGCCGCAATCTTTGTTCTCAGCTGCTTTGCAGTAACATTGCAGCAGGGTGCTTTCACAAGCATTGCTTCTGCGGCGGCTTCCGAATCCGCAATCGGCGTGGTTAACTACCAGATGCTTCTGGCACAGTCCCCGGATATTGCCGGTGTGCAGGATGCCATGAAGCAGGAAGTTGCTACCCAGCAGAAAAATTTTGATGAAAAAAGCAAGGATATGAACGATACCGAAAAGCAGCGTTATTACCAGCAGCTGCAGGAAGTAATCGCCAACAAGGAAAAAGAGCTGATGGAACCTGTGTTCCAGAAAATTGAAGCAGCCATTAAAAAAGTTGCCGATAAAAAAGGCCTGGCAGTTGTAGTTGAAAAAAATACCGTAGTTTATGGCGGTCTCGATATTACTGACGAAGTGGCAAAAACCTTGCAAAGCGGAAAATAATTTTACGGGACCCGGGAGGGTCCTGTTTGCTGTGGGGCTATGAAAGGAAGATAGTATTATGCGCCAGCTGCAAATTTTATTACTGATATTCATAGCCGTTTTTTGCCTTAGTGCCTGCGGAAATATTCCCGGTTCCGGCGAAAAGATAGCCTATATTAACTGGGAAGAAGCTGTTAAGGCGCATCCGCGCCACGAAGCGCTGAAGCAGGGGCAGGCCGAATATGACAAGCTGCTAGCTTACCGTGACCAGCAGGCCGATATTGCCCATAAGCAAATAAGCGGGCTGGCTTTATTGCAGAAGATAAAACAGAACAGCAAAAGCAGTTATTATGAAGCCGATTACCGTACTTCGCTTTATGCAAAGCAGGCCGAAGAACAGCATGAATTTAAAGCCGTTCTGCAAAAAGCAGCTGACGAGGCGGATGAAATTCTTGCGTCTGAGCGCGAAAGTATTGAAAACGATTATCAGCTGAGGCTGTTTAACCTGCGGCTGCGCCTTGATACCGTGCGTATGAAGCCGGAGGACCGCAAGCAGGTGGAAGCAGAGCTGAAAAGCGTACGTACCGAAATGCTGGATAAGCTGGAAGAAGTAAACCGCAGGCGCAATGAAATTATTGCCGGAAAAACCGCACCGGCGCGTGAAGCCATGCAGCAGCGCATAGCGGAATATGCTGCCGGGCTGCGCAGTGAGCTGCACGGAAAGCTGCGGGACGACATTGCCAAAGACGATAAGGATTTGCAGCAGGGGCCGGAGGCTTTCAGCAAGGTGCTGGCTGTAATTGACGGCAGGCTTGATAAGATTAAAGAAGGCAATGATAAAATTGCCTCGGAAATAAGCCATGATATTGAAAGCAGGGTAACGCGCCTTGCCAAAGAACGCGGTTATACCATTGTTTTTAATAAAGTTAAAGTAAATGTAAAAGCAGACGATATTACCGCTGAGGTAATAAAAGAACTGAAGAAATCAAAATAACAGGAGCGGATAAAAGATGAAAAAACAAATTATTGCCGGTTTACTGGCTGCAACAGCTTTGTTGTCTTTTGGCTGCAGCGGCCGTAATGCGGAATGCGGCGTTGTTGATATGCACGCCGTTGAAAGCAAGGCTGCGGTTGTAAAAACCGTGCAGGAAGAAGTAACTACCAAAGGCAAAGCACTGCAGGATGAAATGAACACTGCCCTGGAAGGAAAAACCGGGGACGAACGCAAAAAAGTGCTGGAAGATTATACTTCCAGAATGAATGTTATCCGTTCTGAAGCGCAGAATAAATTAAAGGCCAGCCTTGATACCGCATTAAACGAAGTTGCCAAAGAAAGGGACTTGGCGCAGTACTGATTAAAGACGCAGTGCCGCAGGGCGGCGTTGATGTTACGGAAGACGTAATTGCCAAAATGAAATAAAAAATCTGTAACCTGGCGGGCGGCACGGCCGTCCGCTTTTTAAATAAGCTGGTTATACAGGAGGCTGTATGATGGAAAAAACTGTCCGTGAATTAGCAGAATTTTTGCATGGCAAACTGGAAAACGACGCACCTGAATTAAAAGTTACCGGTGTTAACGGCCTTGTTGAAGCAGGTGCCAACGATATTTCCTTTGCCGTTCCGCCGCATGTGGAGCATTGCCATTTAAGCAAGGCAGGCGTTATGGTGCTTGGGTTTGATGACCCTGCGCTTCCCGATAACCGCCCGGTAATCAGGGTGGAAAATCCGCGTGCCGCTTTTGCCGCTCTTTTGGAATTGTTCCGCCACAGGGCTGAAGTGGAACGTGTTGTAAGCGATAAAGCATATATTGCCCCCAGCGCGAAAATAGGCAAAGATGTTGCGATTATGCCCTTTGCTTACATTGATGAGGGTGCTGAAATCGGTGACGGCACCGTTATTTACCCGCATGTATACGTCGGCAGAAACGTAAAGGTTGGCAGCAATTGCCTGTTCTATCCAAGCTCCACTATCCGCGAGGGCTGCGTGCTGGGCAATAAGGTTGTTTTGCAGTCCGGCGCTGTTATCGGCGGCGACGGCTTCGGCTATATTACCGATAAAAAGACCGGTAAACACAGCTTTGTTCTGCAGGCAGGCAATGTTGTGCTGGAGGACGAGGTTGAAATCGGCAGCAATTCCTGTATCGACAGGGCTACCGCAGGCAGCACGGTTGTAGGTGCCGGTACCAAAATTGATAACCTTGTACATCTCGGCCATAACGACGTATTGGGCAAAAACTGCCTCGTTGTTGCGCATGTCGGCATCAGCGGCAGCGTAACCGCCGGCGATAACTGCGTTTTTGCAGGCCAGGTAGGCACCGTAGGGCATATTACTATCGGCAACAACTGCCAGTTTGCAGGCAGAACGGGCATTACCCACAACATTCCAGATAATTCCGTTTGTGCCGGGTTCCCGGCGCAGCCGTACAAAGAATGGCTGAAACAGGAAGCAAGCCTGCGCAAGGTTGGCGATTTGCTTAAAAAAGTAAAAGAGCTTGAAAAGGCTTTGGCAGAGTTAAAGAAATAAGATTTTGCAGGACGTGTTGTAAGTGATTGCTTATTATATAGTTAATTTTTTCAGCTGGCTGATGTGCGTATCGCCTAAATTTGTACGCAATGGCGTAGCGCATTTTCTGGGCAGTGTTGCGGTTATGGCAACGCCTGAATGGAGGCTTAAAATGGCTGCGGCCAACGTGCAGGAATGCCTTGGTGTTGACGAAGCACGTGCCAGGCAGATTGCCGAGGACAGCCTGCACCGCTTCGGCAGGATGATTGTTGAGGTTATGCGGTTTCCGTTATTGAAGCCGGATAATATCGACAAGCTCGTAACCGTTGACGGGCTGGAGTATCTTGAAAAAGCCTATAAAGAAGGCAAGGGCGTAATTATGGCCACCGGTCACTTCGGCAACTGGGAGCTTTTGGGCGCAACGGTGGCACTGCACGGTTACCCGATGCTTTCCATCACGCGCAAGCAGAACAACAGCCAGATGGACCGCTTTATAAACGAATACCGTGAAATGGTTGGGCAGAAGGTAGCCTATAACCGCGGCAAAAGCGGGCTTTTGGCCATCAGCCGCATGCTGAAGGAAAAGCATTTGCTCGGCGTGCTGTTTGACCAGGATACCAATGATGACGGCGTGGAAATAGAGCTTTTCGGCAAAAAATGCATTACTCCGTACGGCCCGGCAGCCTTGTCGCGTTTATACGGTTCGCCGATACTGCCGATTTTTATGCACAATAATCCGGACGGAACTTTGCGCGCCAAGATTTATCCGCCGCTTTATACGCCGCGAACCAAAGATAAAGAAAAAGATTTTTACGATGTTACCAAAGAACTGATTACGGTGCTGGAACACGAAATAATAGAAAACCCGCCGATGTGGTTCTGGGTGCATGACCGTTGGAAAGACGGACGGCAGCGTTTTGCCGGTAAAAAATAAACATTATACAGGAGGAAAAGTATGCCGAATCAGGAATATCAGCAGACTTTGGCCCAAAAAGTATCTTATACGGGCGTTGGGCTGCACTCCGGCAAGGAAGTGCTGATGACGCTCTGCCCGGCAGAAGTAAATACAGGCATTGTTTTTGTCAGGACGGATTTGCCGGAACGCCCGGAAATACCGGCAATGGCAGAAAACGTAACTTCTACTTTAAAGGCCACAACTTTAAGCGCCAACGGCGCGGAAGTTTTTACGGTTGAACATTTAATGGCGGCACTGGCTGCCATGCAGATTGACAACTGCCGCATTGAAATGAATTCGCCGGAGCCGCCGGTAACAGACGGCAGCGCCGCAGTGTTCTGCGATTTGATTTTGCAGGCAGGGCGCGTTAAGCAGGAGGCTGTGCGCAGGGTTTACGCCGTGCCGAAGTCTTTTGCCGTTTATGAAGGCGATAAATATATTACCATACAGCCTTATGACGGATACCGCATTTCCTTTGTTTCCATTAATCCGCACCCGAAGCTGGGAACCCAGTATTTTGATATCGAGCTGACAGAGGAAAGCTTCTTAAAGGAAATTGCCCGTGCCCGTACAGTCGGCTTTATGCATGAAATCAAGCAGCTGCAGGCAATGGGGCTTGGTCTCGGCGGCAGCATTGAAAACGTAGTTATTTTTGATGAAGACAAGGTTTTAACGCCGATGCGTTTTGAGGACGAATTAATCCGCCATAAAATACTTGACGTTGTCGGTGATTTGTATTTGCTCGGCGCGCTGAAGGGGCATGTTATTGCCGTTAAGTCAGGGCATGCGTTTAATTCTGGGCTGGCAAAACAAATCAGGGCCTATCAGTTAAAGGAGGAAGAAAAATGACCGTATTAGAAGCAAGCGAAATTCAGAAAATTATTCCCCACCGTTACCCCATGCTTTTGGTTGACCGCATTATTGAACTGGAACCAATGAAACGTGCAGTGGGAATTAAGAATATTACCATGAATGAAATGCAGTTTCTTGGCCACTTCCCCGGCGACCCGATTATGCCCGGCGTTTTAATGATTGAAGCCATGGCCCAGGTTGGCGGCGTAGCACTGCTTTATCCTGAAGAAAACCGCGGCAAAATTGCCGTGTTCGGCAAAATTGACAATGTGCGCTTCCGCAAACAGATTATTCCCGGCGACCAGGTAATTACCGAAGCGATTATTACCAAAATCCGCGGAAACATGGGCGTTTGCGAATGTAAGGGCAGAGTTGACGGCAAGGTTGCCTGCGAATGTGAATGCACCTTTGCGATTATGGACGCTAAAAAATAATTTAACAAAATACGTTGTATTTGCTGAAAAAATTAAAGAAAAAACGGCGTATTTTGCAGTTAACCGCTTATAAAAGCTGATTTTGGAAAGTGAAAAAAAAGGATTTGATTTGCGAATATATAATAGTAAGTTGCAAATCGTTTATAAGAATTTGCAGATTAAAATGAGCGGTTAATTTTGAGGAGTGAATATGATGAATTCGGTAATAATGCCTGTACATAAAATCCATCCGACGGCGATTGTGCATCCGAACGCTGTAATAGGCAAAAACGTGAAAATCGGCGCTTATGCTATTGTCGGCGATGATGTTGTAATTGGCGACGGCTGCAAACTTTATCCGCATGCCGTTATCCATGAACATACTACGGTAGGCAAAAACTGCACCTTCTTCCCCGGCTGTTCCATCGGCGCAGTGCCGCAGGATCTGAAATTTGCCGGAGAACACAGCTCTACCATTATCGGTGATGGCTGCATTTTCCGTGAATGCACCACGGTAAACCGTGCAACCGGCGAAGGCAACAAAACAATTATCGGCAATAATCTTTTAATGATGGCTTATACCCACGTTGCACATAACTGCATTGTAGGCAACAATGTTATTATGTCTAATGTGGCAACTCTGGCAGGGCATGTAACGGTTGAAGACCGTGCTGTTATCGGCGGTCTTGCTGCCGTACATCAGTTCTGCAAAATCGGCCGCAGCGCCATGATTGGCGGGCAGGCACATGTAAATCAGGACGTGCCGCCGTTTATGATTGTATCCGGCCAGCCGGCTTATGTATTCGGACTGAACAGCGTTGGCCTGGCACGTGCCGGTATTCCGCAGGCAGAGCGCAGCCAGCTGAAAAAGGCTTTCCGCATTCTGTACCGCAGCGGGCTTTCTTTGCAGGAAGCAATCGCAACCATGGAACAGGAGCTTGACAGCTGTGAACCGGTTGAACATTTAATGCGTTTCCTGCGTACGGCAGAGCGCGGTATTTTGAGAACCCCGAAAAATTAAGGTGGTGGCTTGATGGAAACTGAAACCCTGGGGCTGCTTTCCGGTATCGGGCATTTGCCTGTTGATGTTGCAAAATCTGCCAAAGAACGCGGCTGCCGTATAGTTGCTATCGGCGTTGTGCCGGATATTGACCCGGAACTGCCGGAGGTTGCCGATGTTTACTACGATATTCATATCGGAAAAATTGGCAAGATTATTTCTGCTTTAAAAAAGAATAATGTTAAAATCGTAACCATGATTGGCAAGGTTACAAAGGAAATTTTGTACAAAAAAGGCGCTATCATTCCTGATATGCGTGCTTTAAAAATACTTTCTTCCGTGCCCGACCGTAAGGACGATACCATAATGAACGCTATCGTAAAAGAACTGGAAAGCGAAGAAATTTTTGTTATGGACCAGACTTACCTGATTAAGCCGCTGATGCCCGGACCGGGCGTGCTGACCAAACGCCAGCCTACGCCGGAAGAACTGGCCGATATGGATTTTGGCTATAAAATGGCAAAAGAAATTGGCAGGCTTGATATCGGGCAAACGGTTGTTGTAAAAAACATGGCTGTTATGGCCGTGGAAGCAATAGAAGGTACTGATGCCTGTATTTTGCGCGGCGGCAAACTCGGCAAGGACGCCGTTGTTGCCAAAACAGCAAAACCTGCGCAGGACGACCGCTTTGACGTGCCGGGCGTAGGCACCAAAACAATTCAGTCCATGATTGAATCGGGCTGCAAGGCTTTGGTTATTGAGGCAGGGCATACGCTTTTAACCGAGCGTGAAAAGGTAGTTGCCCTTGCTGATGAACATGGCATTACGATTGTTGCAAAATAATTGAAAAATTATTGAGAAAAACGCAAGGCTGGACTTAAAGTCCGGCCTTTTTGTGTTATAATATATAATGAATTGGTATGCAATAAAGTAAAACAGATAGAAGAAAGGAACCGTTATGGCCAAGATACTTATTTCTGCCGGTGAGGCTTCCGGTGATGTGCACGCTGCTGCCGTAACAAAGGCACTGAAAAAAAGTAGACCCTTCCTGCGAAGTGTTCGGCATGGGCGGCGACTGCCTGCGTGAAGCCGGCGGCGAGGTTTTGTTTGATATAAAAGAACATGGCGTAATGGGTTTTATAGAAGTTGTAAAAAAACTGCCGGCACTTTTCAAGCTGCGCAGTGATTTTGGCAGAGTAATGGATGAACGCAGGCCGGACTGCCTGGTTACGGTTGATTACCCCGGGTTTAACATGAAGCTTGCAAAGCTTGCAAAAGACAAGGGGATTCCCGTTGTTTCGTACATACCGCCTTCTGCGTGGGCCTGGAACAAAGGGCGTGCGCCTAAAGTGGCTAAGCTGGTTACCAAAATAGCTTCTATTTTTCCGTTTGAGTACGATGTTTATAAAGAAGCAGGGGCTGATGTGGAATTTGTCGGCCATCCGCTGATAGATATAGTAAAGCCGGAACTTGACAGAAAGCAGGCTCTGGATTTTGTCGGCAAACAAAGCGGCCGCAGGCTTATTTTGCTTCTGCCGGGCAGCCGTTTAATGGAAATACAGAAAATGCTGCCGACGCTTCTTGACGCGGCAAAATTAATTTCTGAAAAAGAGCCCGATATTGATTTTGCCATGCCGAGAGCTTCTACAATACCGAAAGAAATGCTGGAGGGCATGATTGAAAAAAGCGGCCTGAAAGTAAAAATTGTGGAAGGGCATATTTACGATGTAATGAGTGTTGCAGATCTGGCGCTTGCTACCAGCGGAACGGTAACTCTTGAGGCTGCGCTGTGCGGGCTGGGCTGCGTTATCGTGTATAAAACTTCTCCCATATCTGCATTTATTGCCCGCAGGGTTATTAACATACCTGATATCGGGCTGCCGAACATTGTGGCAGGCAGGCACATTTTGCCGGAGCTCTTGCAGGAGAACTTTACGCCTGAAAAAACGGCGCAGGAAGCACTGCAGCTTTTGGAACCTGAACGCAATGCGCAGATGAAACAGGATTTAGAGTACGTAAGAGAAAGATTGGGCGCCCCCGGTGCGGTAAACCGAGTTGCGGAACTTGTACTCCGCGTAGCCAAGGAGAAAAAATGAATTTATATTTTCGTTTGTTAAGTTATGTACGTCCATATTTAATAAGAATTACCATTGCTATTATTTGTACAATGATGGCAGCTGGATGTAATTTGTATTTGCCGTGGATTATTAAAGATGTTGTTGATAAGGTGCTTGTAGATAAAGATACGGTAATGCTTAATTATATCGCTGCAAGTATCATAATAGTTTTTATCGTAAGAGGATTGTTTTTCTATGGGCAAAGTTACCTTATGAGCTGGGTAGGCCAGAAGGTTGTAATTGATGTCCGTGGAGATATTTTCCGTAAGCTGCAGCGACTGAGCATGTCTTTTTATGATAAAAATAAAACCG
>ENA-OPYT01000122-OPYT01000122.1-human-gut-metagenome-genome-assembly--contig:-NODE-122-length-24276-cov-28.766657_pt1 | contig 24276 bp, 25 predicted proteins | sample MGYA00242636_ERZ504480 | MGnify/ENA primary metagenome ERZ504480 (study PRJEB26092, sample SAMD00036228) | human gut metagenome | host: Homo sapiens | study: EMG produced TPA metagenomics assembly of...
GTATTACAGCGCTGCCGGACGCGGTAATGGCTGCTATCAAGGCTTCGCAAGTATGCAACCTATAGGATCGATGATGCTGAATTTCATCGAGACTCTGACTGGCGAATGGTATCTCGTTGAACTAGAATCCGGCAAGCAGGAAGTGAAACTTCGCATAGACGCTACCGGAAAGATATTGTAGAAACCTACCGTTATCGCTTTCAGGTTCGTGAGAGAAAATTGGACATGGTATCCGGTATATCGGAGATAATCCGGCTTTGTTTTCCAGCCACCAAACAGGTGATAGCCCGTTCCCATGTCCAAAACTTAGTATTTGCAGTCGTGTAGGAGATGTGCAGTAGCATCCAAGGTAATTAGTGCTTCGGAGAAACGGACGCATGTTGCTTAATCCAATTCCAGCCTGATGACCGTTCCGTATGAAGGGACATTTTTGAATGCTTCTTTCAAGTCATATTCTCCGGCATAGACACGGGCACAGGTCAAGACTCCGCCATGTGCGAAAATGCATACTTTCTGCAGGTCACTTTCTCTTATTTCATTTAGGAAATGACTGACACGGGTATATTGATCTTGCAAGGATTCGCCCGAAGGAGCCGGAACATTGATCCAGTCGTTGAACCAGGCTTCCGATCGAGGATCGGAGGATAGTTCGTCCCAAGATTTCATTTCCCATTCCCCGAAGCTGATTTCCTTAATGCGGTCTTCCTTTTCTGCGTCCGGGTAGCCGCAATAGGCGGCGAGGCGGGTACAGCGTGTAAGCGGGCTGCTCCACACTTTGTCGAATGTATGGCCGGATAAGTTTTTTTTTACGGCTTCGGCTTCATCTTCGAATGAAGGACGAAGGGGAACATCGGTTTGTCCGTATGCATAGCCGGCGGGAATGTCGACGGATGTATGTCTGACCAGATAAATTTCCATGTAATATATGTTTTATATGATTGTCGTATAAATAACGGCTATCCCTAAATAGAAACTCAGTTCGCAAAGCAAAAATGTTGCTCCGCAGCAGTCACCTGTATAGCCTTGTATTTTCTTTTTCATTAGAGAGGTGAGAAAATAAAAGACAAGAACAGGCAGTAGACCTGCCAGGAGATAAACGGGTTCCGGCAGCCAGAACATCGGAATCAGAGCGGAGAAAAGGCAACATGTATATTCACTTGTAGTCATCCGGCTGTAGACCGTTTTGTTTTTGGCCTCTTCTTCCTTGCGTGCGTAGGGAAGCCTATTGATGATCATTCCGGCAACTCCTTTGGAAAAAGGATCGCCTGCCAGTATCGCACTTCCGGCAAGAGTCAGTGGCAGGCTGCTCAACAATGTATATAGAAGTGCAAAATAAAGAATCAACCCGATCACCCCGTAGCTTCCTATATGTGAGTCTTTCATAATTGAAAGGATACGTTCGCGCGAAGTCCCTCCCCCGAAGCCGTCGAAAAAGTCGGCAAGTCCGTCTTCATGTAGGCAACCGGTTATCAGCAGCCGGGTGACGATTGCCAATAGTACGGCAACACTTGCCGGCAGTATCAGTGAAGCTGTGTAAAGTACGATTACGGAAAGCCCGGCTGTGAGCCAGCCGACTAACGCCCAGCGGCTGACTACATTCTTGAAATATTCCGAAGGAACTTCAGCCAGTCGCCAGAATGGTAGCCGGGTGAAAAATATAAAGGCGGCAAGGATACGGAGCATGGATTGGAAATTAATAATTAAAAAGGAGTTAGAAATATTTGGTGATGGAGGCTTGCTGGAAGCTGTGCATCTCGTTGATCATGCGGACTGCCGAGTCCACAATCGGATAGGCGCATACGGAGCCGGAACCTTCACCCAGGCGTAAGCCGAGATTTAGCAACGGCTTGGCTTGTAGGATATCCAGCACACGTTTGTGTCCGGCCTCGTCTCCGCAGTGTCCGAATATGCAGTAGGGAAGCATTTCCGGATACAAGTGTGAAGCAGCCAGTACGCAGTTTGTCATGATAAAGCCATCTACCAGAATAACCATCTTCAATTCTGCCGCGCGGAGCATGCCTCCCACAGCCATCACCATCTCGTAGCCGCCGAAATAGCGGATTACATCCAACGTGCTGTTGTCTCCCTTGTAGTTCTCGAGTGCCTTTCTTAAGACATTATATTTATGTTTGACCCCTTCGTTATCCAAGCCGCTTCCGGCGCCTACGCAATCGATCAGCGGGATTCCCGTCAAGCAAGTCATCCACATACTTGATGCAGCGGTGTTTCCGATTCCCATCTCACCAAAACTGATCACGTTGCTCCCTTTGTCGTAGCAATCTGTGACAATGTCGGCTCCATATTGGATTGCCAATTCCATTTCGTCTTGTGTCATGGCCGCTTCATACAGGAAGTTACGGGTCCCTTTCCTGATTTTCCGGTCGATCAACTCTGGGATGGCTGGGAAATCGAAATCCACACCTCCGTCGACGATCTTGATTTCGAAGCCGTGCTGGCGTGAAAGGAAACAGATGCCTGCTCCCCCGTTCAGGAAGTTGTGTATCACCTGGCGTGTTACTTCTTTGGGTGATTTGCTGACGCCTTCGTCGGCGATTCCGTGGTCGGATGCGTATATTACATTAACTGGATGATGAAGTGCTGGGGATAATGTTTGCTGGATCAGACCGATTTGGAGTGCAATTTCTTCAAGTGTACCCAGTGACCCTTTGGGTTTCGTCAGATTATTGATTTTGTCCTGCAGGGCTGTGGTGATAGCGGTGTCAGGTTTTTGAATGTTGAAAGAGATCATTGTATAGTGTTTTTATTATTTTACCTTCATGGGAATACCGCTCACCATGAGAACAACTTCGTCGGCACGGGATGCGATGTATTGGTTAAGCCAACCTTGCAGATCTGTGAACCGGCGTTGTACTGCATCGGGAGAAACGCCGCCTAATCCGATTTCGTTTGTGACGAAGATCAGGTAGGCATCCTGCTCTGTCAATTTATTAAATTCTTCTTTTAACTCGACCAGGGAACGGTTCGTGTCACCTTCATTGTCGAAGAAAAAGTTCGTTCCCCAGAGAGTAACACAATCGATAACGACCACACGGCCGTTCAGATCGTGGCGGCTCAGGTATTTTTCTTCTTCGATATTCGTCCATTCCGGTCCCCGGTTGGCCTGATGGCGAAGTACACGCTCGCGGAACTCCTCGTCCCAGACACGTGATGTCGCCAGGTAAACCGGATTAGCTGTCAGTGACAAAGCAAGTTTTTGCGCATATCCGCTTTTTCCGGAACGTTGGCCGCCTGTCACTAAAACGATATGCTTTTTTCCCATTGTCTTATTCTCCTTTCGGTTTATTGCGGGCGGCAGCGCGTTTTGCCTTGTTGAGCGGGTTGTTCTTGCTTGTCTTGCGCAACGCTGCCGATTTTGGAGAAGAAGCCAAGCGTTGTGCAACGGCCGACCGTCCTAATGATTTGCCGAATTTGGGGCGCAAAGCTTCTTTCAGCATCTCTTTGTCGATGCCAGTCACCTTTGTTTCTTTTTTCGTGCTTTCTCCATTGCGTGCAGCATGGCGGGCGGCTGCATATTTATTGTATTTTACATATTTGCCGGGGCGTAGGCCTTTTGAACCGGTTGCAGGAGAAGCCGCCTTCTTTTCGGAAGTCGCCGTAGACAAAGGCTTTGTCTTCTTCGCCTTTTTTTCTTGTCCGGCAAGTTCCAACTCTTGGATATTGATCCGTGCGGAAGATGTTTGTTTGCCCGTGTTCTTTCCGATTTTAATTTGTATGTCATCCAGCATGACGATATCGGCTTCGGTTACTTTCTGCCCGACTTGAGGTAGGCTGCCATTTACGGTGACACGTCCTTCTTCGATGAATTTGTCCGCTTCCCTGCGTGAACAAAGGCCGGAATCACTGATGAGTTTATTTAATCTTACTTCCATTCTGTACATCTTTATTTAGTGGATAATTATTGATATTAAACAAACAATAAGCCCCATGGCAAGTTCGGCATTGCTGTTTGTTTTGATGGCAATCAACATGTCTTCTGTTGTGAAAGTCCGTTCGTTGGTCCCGATATAAGGTTTTTCTACCGGCTTCCCGAAATAATCGTGGGTTCCTCCGAAACGGCAATTCAATATAGCGGCAAGGGCAGATTCCGGATAGCCTGAGTTCGGGCTGGCATGAGCCGGGCCGAAGCGCTTAACGAAATCCATTTTGTTCAAGTTGCCGGAAACAGCCAGCATCAACCATGCTGTCAACCGGGCAGGGATATAATTGGCAAGATCGTCGAGCCTTGCGGCAATCTGCCCGAATTCTAAGTAACGTTCGTTTTTGTAGCCGATCATCGAATCGAGCGTATTCACCATTTTGTAAGCCATCATGCCGGGAAGTCCGAGCAGGGCAAACCAAAACATGGGAGCTATCACTCCGTCGCTCAGGTTTTCCGCGAGCGTTTCGAGAGCGGCGGCCCGTATCTCTTGTGGGGAGAGACGGGAAGTGTCGCGGCCTACGATCCGTCCGACCTGTTTGCGTCCTTCTTCCGTGCTGCGGTCTACTGCTTCGAAAACGGCTTTCACTTCTTTGACCAGCGTTTTTCCCGCCAGGCAGTAAAAGACGCCTATCCCGGATAGAATAGATGCTACTATCGGGTGAAAGTATCCGGCAAGCATCAGTATCCGTTCGCAGAGCAAATACGTTCCGACAACCAGTATGAGTGCCATGACGCCTCCTTTGACAGCCCGGTCGTTTCCTTTGTTCAACGTCTTCTCTCCTAAAGAAATCGCTTTGCCGAAACCAACAACCGGATGTGGCCATCCTTCAGGATCACCCAACAAGCGGTCTGCCAGCCATCCGCCGATGAACGGGAAGGCTTTTGCCATATAAAACGATTGATGGAACCAATAATACATAATAGTGGCAAAGGTAAAAATATAATTTCAGTTATGGAATCCATCGCCTATATTCCTTATGATTTATCGAGGTAAAATTGAAGGAGGAAGATATGCTCTTCACCCTGATACCGGTAGGAGATGTGCAACCCGTATTGACGACAAATCGCTTCGGCTATGGCGAGGCCGAGTCCGGTCGATTCCTTTTTCTTGTTCCCTTGGTAGAAACGTTCGAAGATATGCTCGCTGTCGAGAGGTTCGGTTTGCCCTGTGTTGGCGATAGTCAGCGAGTCTGCCTGGATCGTGACACGGACGTGTCCTTTTTCCTTGTTATGGATAAAAGCGTTTTTCAGCAGGTTGGAGATGAGTGACTCCGCCAGTGTCTCGTTCATCGTTATCGTCAGTAGGCCCTGTTCCTCCAGTGAGATCTGGGCTTTGTAGTGGCTGAATATCTCTTTGTAATCATCTAACAGCCGTTTGACGATGCTGTTGATTTCGACCGGACGGCTGTCGGTGAATTGTCCGTTGTCGATCCGGGAGAGAAACAGCAGGGATTTATTCAGCCGGACGATGTAGTTCAGTGTATGCTTGGTCTTGAACAGTTCTTCCATTTGTTCCTCCCTCAGTTCCGTATTGTCGAGCAGCCATTCGATACGGTTGTTGCAAACGGCAAGTGGTGTCTGAAGTTCGTGCGATGCATTGCCGATAAATTGCTTCTGCTGTTTGAATAGTTGTTCCGAGCGTTCGACGGCTTGGGCTGCTGCTTCGTTCAACCTGCGGAATTCCGGAATACGGGTGTCGTTGGGAACAGGTCCGTGCTGTTTGCCCGGCAAATAACTGTCCAGCCAGTTCAGTAGCGCGTACAACGGGCGCAGGCTCCGATAGAACACCCAAATGCAGACCGTAAGCAGGGTGACCAGTAAAACAATATAAAGAAAGAGAATCCAGTTGGCGACGGCCTCACGTAAATCTTCTTTTTCAAAAGAGGGAGTCGAGACTTCCAGTAGGAAATAATTGTCATCTTTATCGGCGAAGATGGTCCGCAGCACACGTGCCGGTTCAGTCTCTTCCTTTTCCTTTATATATATGTCGGCATCGTAGTATTCGATCGCCGGGTATTGTCTGGCTTCTTCCCTTGTTATGGGACGGATGGAATAGCTGTTGTTACTCCCGTCGTTTTTCGAAGGAAGCTCTTTGCCGGCAAGCGAACGGATGATGATCGTTTCGGAGTAGTCTTCCAGCGCGTCGTCTACTTCATCGTTGATCTCGTCGATCATGGTGAAATAAAAGAAAACCGTCCATACCGTCAGGACGGCTAGCAATGCCAGGGATAGGCGAAGCAATATACGGTAAATCAATTTCATATTTGTCGTGCCTTATTCCTCTTCGTTGATGACTAATTTATATCCGAAGCCATAGATAGAGCGGATTTCAATTGTTGCGCCTGCCTTCTTTAGCTGTTGGCGCAGATTCTTGACTTGTGCATAGACGAAATGGAAACTGTCCGCCTGATCGATATGGTCGCCCCAGACGGCTTCGGCCAGTACGGCCTTGTCAATGATATGGTTCGGTCGGTTGGCAAAATAGAACAGGATGTCGTATTCTTTCTTGAGAAGTTCCAGTTCCTTGTCGTCAACGAATACCCGGAAACTATCTGGTTCGATCCGTAGGTTTCCCAGCCGTAGGGAACGCGAACCGTCGCTGCGTTGTCGTCTCAGCACACTTTTGATACGGGCGTTTAGCTCGGCCAGGTGGAAGGGTTTCGGAAGATAGTCGTCTGCTCCCTGTTCCAGCCCCAGGACTTTGTCCTCGATGGAGTCGCGGGCAGAGATGATGATGACGCTCTCACGCTTCTGCTGTTCCTTGAGCATCTCCAACAACTTCAAACCGTTCCCATCTGGCAACATGATGTCGAGTAGGATACAGTCGTAGCTGTAGTCCGCTATTTTCAGGCTCGCTTCATGGAAGGTGCCTGCCGTTTCCACTACATATCGCTCTTTTGCCAGTGTTTTCTGCATCAGTTCCCTGAGCGAAGGTTCGTCTTCAACTATTAATATCTTCATAAATATAGCCTTATCAGTATCCAAGATACGAAGTGAATTTAAAATAAACTTGAAATGATCATTTTAAAAGGCAAAGAACCGTCGAATCTCATGATTTTTATATAAGTTTGCCTGTCCGTATCGAGGTATACGATTCAAAATCCAATATTATAATTAAATACAACGCTATGGCAACAACTCCTTTCAAGTATCAGGCTCCGTTCCCATTGGGTCCGGATACAACAGAGTATTATCTGCTTACAAAGATTATGTTTCGGTTTCCGAGTTCGAAGGAACCCCGGTTCTGAAAGTAGCGAAAGAAGGTCTTACGGCAATGGCTAATGCCGCTTTCCGTGATGTTTCCTTTATGCTTCGCCGCTCGCACAACGAGCAGGTGGCTAAGATCCTGAGTGATCCGGAAGCAAGTGATAACGATAAATATGTAGCGTTGACTTTCCTGCGTAACGCAGAAGTTGCTGCTAAGGGTGTACTTCCTTTCTGCCAGGATACCGGTACGGCTATCATCCACGGCGAAAAGGGACAGCAGGTGTGGACTGGCTACTGCGATGAAGAGGCACTTTCGTTGGGTGTATATAAAACCTATACGGAAGAGAATCTGCGCTATTCGCAGAACGCTCCCCTGAACATGTACGACGAAGTGAACACCAAATGCAACCTCCCCGCCCAGATCGATATCGAAGCTACGGAAGGTATGGAATATAAGTTCCTGTGCGTGACAAAGGGTGGCGGTTCCGCCAATAAGACTTACCTGTATCAGGAAACAAAGGCGATCCTGAATCCCGGCACTTTTGGTCCCCTTCATCATCGAAAAGATCAAGACATTGGGTACGGCTGCTTGTCCCCCTTATCATATCGCAGTGGTTATTCGGCGGTACTTCTGCCGAAAAGAACCTGCTTGACGGTGAAGTTGGCTTCTACACATTATTATGACGAATTGCCTACGACCGGCAATGAGTATGGCCGTGCTTTCCGGGATATAGAACTGGAAAAAGAAGTGTTGGCCGAAGTTCACAATATCGGTTTGGGAGCACAATTCGGCGGAAAGTATCTAGCACATGATATCCGTATCATCCGTCTGCCGCGGCACGGCGCTTCCTGTCCGGTCGGTTTGGGTGTCAGTTGTTCGGCCGACCGTAACGTGAAATGTAAGATCAACAAAGACGGTATCTGGATCGAGAAGCTGGACAGCCATCCGGGCGAACTGATCCCGGCAGAACTGCGCGAGGCAGGCGAAGGCGATGCTGTCAAGATCAACCTGAACCAGCCGATGACAGAGATCCTGAAAGAACTGGATAAATATCCGGTGGCTACCCGTCTGTCTCTGAACGGTACGATCATCGTAGGTCGCGATATCGCTCACGCCAAGTTGAAAGAACGTTTGGATCGTGGTGAAGACCTGCCTCAGTATATCAAGGATCATCCTATCTATTATGCCGGTCCGGCCAAGACTCCGACCGGTATGGCTTGTGGTTCTATGGGCCCGACGACTGCCGGCCGTATGGACTCGTATGTTGGCCTGTTCCAGAGCCACGGTGGCAGCATGGTCATGTTGGCGAAAGGTAATCGTAGCCAGCAGGTGACGGATGCTTGCCAGAAGTATGGCGGTTTCTATTTAGGTAGTATCGGTGGCCCGGCTGCTATCCTGGCCCAGAATAACATCAAGAGCATCGAATGTGTGGAATATCCCGAATTGGGCATGGAAGCGATCTGGAAGATCGAAGTAGAAGACTTCCCTGCATTCATCCTGGTAGACAACAAGGGTAACGATTTCTTCAAACAGATCAAACCGCGTTGTACTTGCAGCAAGTAAGACGTGCTTTGCATTCATATAAAAAGGGAGGGAGTGAAAAAATCATTCCCTCTTTTTTATAGAGAGCCGTTATGTGTAGTCTGATACCTTTATAGATGCGGTTTTCGTTAATTTTTTCTGTTTCGATGGTAATTGTATCGAAATGGATTCTGTATTCTTTACTGGTTATGCTACATATTCTATGTAGTATACATTCAGTTTCTGTTGATTATCTCACCCAATTTTACAGCTTCTGTAGCTGATAATACAGATAGTAGTTGCTTCGTCCGTATTTCTTTCAGACCGAATAGGCAAGAGTATGGGTAGGCGGGTCGAACTTGTCCGGTTGGCGTTTGTCCGGAAGCGATGCTTGTCCTTTCCAAAAGGATATAGGCTTGCTTGGAACAGGCTATACCCTTTTTGTTTACAGCCTATATCCTTTTTCCGGATAGGTTATAGGCTATTTTGATTAAATGTTGCGGATAGTTATTTGCTTTCTCATTCACCTATTTATTCTGTACTTTGTTTTTTTAATGCTTATAAAAGGTGAAGGCAAGTGTTTTTGGGCCTTCACCCTGGGGGTGCTTGAAATATATGGTATACAGATAAAAGGTGAAGGATGAAAAAAGAGTGTTGCGTATAAAAAACAACTCCCGTCCTCAAAAATATGGAGCGGGAGCTGTTGGGAAATTATACACGTAGGTGTTTACCGATTCTTAATCCTGACGTTCGCGGCGAGGACCACGGTCTCCACGATCCTGACGGGGGCCACGGTCTCCACGTTCCGATCTCGGACCACGTTCTGGTCTCGGCGGGCGTTCTTCGTAACCTTCTGGTTTCGGCAGCAGCACTTTGTGGGATAATTTGAATTTACCAGTCTTGGCATCGATGTCTACCAACTTGACGCTGATAGTGTCGCCTTCTTTCAAACCTGCCTGTTCAACTGTTTCCAGACGTTTCCAGTCGATTTCGGAAATGTGGAGCAAACCGTCTTTACCCGGCATGAATTTCAACGAATGCACCGTAAGGCATGATAGAAGAAATTCTTTCCTTCGTAGATTTCGCCGATTTCGGGAACGGCAACGATAGCTTTGATGGAGCGGATAGCGGCATCGATTGTTGCTTTATTCGTTCCGGAAATTTCGATTTTACCCATCCGTCTTCTTCTTCAATTGTAATAACGGCACCTGTCTTTTCCTGAATACCTTGGATGATCTTGCCGCCCGGGCCGATTACCGCACCGATAAATTTCTTTTACCGATTGTCATCGTTTCGATTCTCGGAGCATGAGGTTTCAGATCCGGACGAACTTCTGGCTGAGCTTCCATTATCTTGCCCAGAATGTGCATACGGCCTTCTTTTGCCTGTGCCAATGCGTTTTCAAGAATTTCGTATGACAGACCGTCTACCTTGATATCCATCTGAGTGGCAGTGATACCGTCTTTTGTTCCTGTTACCTTGAAGTCCATATCGCCCAAATGGTCTTCGTCTCCTAAGATATCGGACAGGATAGCGTAGTTCTGGCCTTTGTTTTCAGAGATCAGCCCCATTGCGATACCGGATACCGGCTTCTTCATCGGAACACCTGCGTCTCTCAATGCCAGCGTTCCGGCACATACGGTTGCCATTGAAGAAGAACCGTTAGACTCTAAGATATCGGAAATCACACGTACCACATAAGGATAATCTGTCGGGATCATCCGTTTCAATGCACGATGAGCCAGGTTTCCGTGACCGATTTCACGACGTCCCACACCGCGAGAAGCTTTTGCTTCGCCAGTAGAGAACGGAGGGAAGTTATAATGTAATAGGAAACGTTCTTTTCCGTGGTTCAGTACATCGTCGATCATCTTTTCATCGGCTTTTGTACCTAAGGTAACAGTCGAAAGCGACTGTGTTTCGCCACGCGTGAAGATTGCAGAACCATGAGGACCTGGCAGGCAGTCTGTTTCGATCCAGATCGGACGGATTTCAGTAGTCTTACGACCATCCAGACGCTTCCCTTCGTCCAGGATAGCGCGGCGCATCGCTTCTTTTTCTACATCGTGGTAATAGCGGCCGATCATTTCAACTTTCTCGTCTGTCAATTCTTCTTCTGAAAACTGAGCTTTATACTCTTCGACAACTGCTTCGAATGCTTCGGCACGCTGATGTTTGTCGGTGCCGGAGGTTGCAACGGCGTATGCCTTTGCATAACATTTTTCGTGTACATCTTTGCGCAGTTCGTCATCATTGACTTCGTGGCAGTATTCGCGTTTAACCAGTTTACCGCAAGCTTCGGATAGTTCAAGCTGTGCCTGGCACTGTACTTTGATTGCTTCGTGTGCTACTTTGATCGCTTCCAGCATTTCTGATTCTTGAACTTCATCCATTTCGCCTTCCACCATCATGATGTTGTCAAGTGTAGCACCCACCATAATATCAATATCTGCTTTTTCCAATTCAGAGAACGTGGGGTTGACTACATACTTGCCATCGATGCGTGCGACGCGGCATTCGGAGATCGGTCCGTTGAAAGGAATATCTGATACGGCCAATGCGGCTGAAGCAGCCAGTCCGGCAAGTGCATCCGGCATGTCTTCACCGTCTGCGGAGAATAATATAACGTTTACATATACTTCGGCATGGTAATTGTCTGGGAAAAGAGGGCGGAGGGCACGGTCGACCAAACGAGAAGTCAAGATTTCGTAGTCGGAAGCTTTACCTTCTCTTTTTGTAAAACCGCCAGGAAAACGGCCAAATGCCGAGAATTTTTCTTTGTACTCTACTTGTAACGGCATGAAGTCAACACCCGGGTTTGCATCTTTAGCGGCACAAACAGTAGCCAGCAACACGGTGTTGCCCATACGTACGGTAACTGCACCGTCCGCCTGTTTCGCCAATTTCCCGGTTTCGATGGTGATGGTTCTTCCATCAGCCAATTCGATCGTCTTGTTAATTGGATTAAGCATAATCTTTTTCTTATTTTTCTATCTGTAAAATTGGTGCAAATGTAATGAAAGTTTGTCTGTAAACATGTGAAAATGAAAATAAAAAAACATGAGAAAAGCTCTTTTTTTATAAAAAATTAGCGGGAAGATTTAGCGAATAATGGTGCCAACAATTGTAAATTAATGTATATTTGCAGCGGATTAAAAACAAGAAGCGGTATTGCACAAATGAAGCTTGCGACACCCATAGAGAACTTCGCAGACACAAGGCAAAGGAAGTGACCTTTTCCGACATGACCTTAGACGAAGCGCGGCAGCTTCATACGTTTGATGAATATTTCAAACGTGAAGCCGCCGAAACCGTCTTTGAGAAAGCCGGGAAGAAAATCACGCCAAAGCTGCTTCTTGAAGCAATCCGTACTTTGCCGGAAGAAAAGCGCAAAGCCATATTGCTGTATTACTTCGAGGGAATGAACGATACCGAGATTGCGGAGCTGTTCAACACGTCGAGAAGCACGATACAGTACAGGCGGACAAGCTCTTTTGAGAAATTAAGAAAATATCTGGAGGAAAATGCTGATGAATGGGACGAATGGTAACGAACCCGGCTACCCGGAAAATGCCCTTGTTCCTTATCCTGTCATTGTGGCAGCGACAAAGGGCGACCCGGACGCCATGAAGATTGTCTTGCAGCATTTCAGCGGCTACATAGCCCGCCTCTCCATGCGGAAGCTGTACGACGAGCGCGGGAACGTCTATTTTGGCGTAGACCACGACATTCGGGAACGGCTGCAAGCAAAACTGATGATGGCTGTCCTCACCTTTAAGGCAGAGGAATAAACCGCAGCGGCGGCGGGACGCTTTCTCTCTCCCCCTTTTCCGTTCCGCTGCTGACGCGGCAGCAAAGCCATTCTGAACCTTGACAAAGAAAGCGGCGCAAGATAACGGCGGCGCAGCATAGGGCAAATCGGATACGTTCCTTTTGCGCCGAGCCATACGGCGGGTGCGCCATGACGCTATCCGGGTGAGGTTATCCCCGCCCGGACAGCCGAGCGACCAACACCGCGCCGGAAAGCAAGTGTAGCGGCTTGCGGGCGACGACACGCAGAATATACAATGATACTTCCTTACAGCCACAGTCCGAGCGTTAAGAGCGTCGCAGGCAATGGGTAGGGCGGCATGAGAACCATGCCGGGGTGAAATTCCCATGAGGTTATGCTAATAACCGTCCGATTAAAGCCTTTGTTTTATTGAATAGTGGACTTGCTGCTATTCATAGACTATATTATATGTTTGCGAAAGAAAGGGGGATTTTCTTTGACGCAAAACCAAACGCCCGTTACCACAACGGAGCATAAAATAGGAAAAGTTACTTACCTTGTATGTTCGTCCGCAAGTGAACGCGCAACGGACACACTGGATAAAAAGATAAAAAAACTCATTCGCAAAGACATGGAACTGAACCCCGCAAACGCCCGGAAATAGGGCGTTTCTTCACATTTTATACATGACACAGGCAGCGGTATGTGGTATAATATAGACAGTACAAATACCATGCTTGTCTGTCGTCGGAAAGGAGGACAAAATGTTACAGACAGACAAGATTACCGCTTTATATTGCAGATTGAGCCAGGAAGATATGCAAGCCGGGGAAAGCGAGAGCATACAGAACCAAAAACTGATTTTACAAAAGTATGCTGACGAACACCACTTTTTCAACACGCGCTTTTTCGTAGACGACGGATTTTCCGGCGTGAGCTTTGAGCGTGAGGGGCTTCAAGCCATGCTGCATGAGGTTGAAGCCGGGAACGTGGCGACCGTCATAACAAAAGACCTTTCCCGTCTGGGACGTAATTATCTGAAAACCGGGGAGCTGATAGAGATTGTCTTTCCCGAATATGAAGTGCGCTACATTGCCATTAACGACGGTGTAGACACAGCAAGGGAAGATAACGAGTTTACCCCTCTGCGGAACTGGTTCAACGAGTTTTACGCCCGCGACACCTCAAAGAAAATCCGGGCTGTCAAACAGGCAAAGGCGCAGAAAGGCGAGCGCGTCAACGGCGAAGCTCCTTACGGCTACCTTATCGACCCGGATAACCGCAATCATCTGATACCCGACCCGGAAACGGCGCACGTCGTAAAACAGATTTTTGCAATGTATGTACGGGGCGACCGTATGTGTGAAATCCAGAACTGGCTGCGGGACAATGAAATACTGACCGTCGGGGAACTGCGCTACCGCAGGACAGGGAGCAAACGCCACCCCCGCCCACAGCTCAACGCATGGTACAACTGGCCGGATAAGACGCTGTACGACATTCTGACAAGGAAAGAATATTTAGGGCATACCATAACCGGGAAAACCTACAAGGTATCTTATAAGTCGAAAAAGACGAAAAAGAACCCGGAGGAAAAAAGGTATTTCTTCCCCAACACTCACGAACCTTTGATTGATGAAGAAACCTTTGAACTTGCACAGAAGCGGATTGCCACCCGGCAACGCCCGACAAAGGTTGATGAAATTGACCTGTTTTCCGGGCTGCTCTTTTGCGGGGACTGCGGCTACAAAATGTATGCAGTACGCGGAGCCGGGACGCTTGAACGGAAACACGCCTACACTTGCGGCAACTACCGCAACCGGGCAAGAAATGATATGCTCTGCACTACGCATTATATCCGCAAAAGCGTATTGAAAGAACTTGTCCTTGCAGACTTGCAGCGAGTAACGTCTTATGTGAAAGAGCATGAACAGGAGTTTATCGAAACAGCCAACGAGTGCAGCGCAAAGGCAGTACAAAAGACGCTGACACAGCAGCGGAAAGAGCTTGACAAGGCGCAGAACCGTATTAACGAGCTGAACATCTTATTCCGCAAGCTCTACGAGGACAACGCTTTAGGGAAACTTTCAGATGAACAATTTGCTTTTCTGACTTCCGGCTATGATGAAGAAAAAAAGACGCTGACCCGGAGGATTGCGGAGCTGTCACAGGAAATCGACAACGCCACCGAGCGCAGCGCGGACGTAAAAAGGTTTGTCGCACTGGTACGCAGATACACAGCGATTGAAGAACTGACCTACGAAAACGTCCATGAATTTATTGACCGTATTCTTATTCACGAACTGGATAAGGAAACGAACACCCGCAAAATCGAAATCTTTTATAGCTTTGTCGGCAGAGTTGATACAGGTGACAAGCCTACCGAAAGTATCTCCTATTTCAGACAGATAGGAGCCGACGTAAAGAGTTATGCTATCTAACATACATCAAAAAGAGGTAAGATAACACCCTCTGCAAAAAAGGTATCGTTATCTTACCTCAACAAAGTTCGTGCCGCTCCATCCATCGTCAATATACTCGTCTACTACGGTCAATCCATGCTCGGCGGCGTACTGCCGAAGCATCATGCGCTGTGTCTGGATGCTGCCGCTTTCGCCTTGCAGCTCATCGTCACGGCTCAATCTCAAATAAAGTGCGGTGTTATAAACCGTTGTATTGTATGGTTGTTTCATCAAAAATCCTCCTTAAAAAGAAACAACCCACGCTTATACAATACTCGCTGGTACAAGTATATCATAAGCGTGGGATGATTGACAGTCACAAATCTATCTTTTTTCAGGAAGCAGCGGCGGCGTGCTGGATTACATCTTCCAGCAGGCTGTTCAGCGGCTTCCCGTTCTCTGCAAAATGCTCCGATACCTTGATACGAATTTTCCCCATGACAAAATACTGGGTGCCGTCCGCAGCGGTAAGCATCGTGCCGCTGTTGTTGGTGTTATTTTCGCTCTTGGCTTTTACCATAGGCATTTACCTCCATAAATGAAATATGCCCGACAAGGCAATGTCAGGCTATGTGTGGCGTAGACTGCTCCAATGTCAACCAAACCGTGTCAACCGGCACAAAAGACTTTGAAAACAATCCTCAGGCGCTCTATTATTCTATTTTACTTTTTCTTTGATTTCTTGGTTGACATGGTTGACAAAGAGGAGAAGTGCCTGAAATATCAGACTTTTTCCTGTCAACCGGCTGTCAACTGAAACGTCAACCAAACTGTCAACCGGGGGCTTTTTCAGAATGGAAGCTCCATCTGCCGGGCTTCTTCCTCTGTGATTTCCCGAAAACCATCCTTGTCTGCTGGGGGCTGGTTGACACGCTCCCAGCCTTTTTGTGAACCGTACTTCTTATATCTCTTAGGGCTTTTGTAGGCTGTCCAGCCCTGTATGCTGCCGTTTGCAATGCCGGTATTCATAATCTCGCAGATTGCCCGTGTTTCCCACTCTGCCGGGGGATTGCAGTTTCCCAGCGCTTCCTCATAAAGCTGCTTGGAACATACCCTGTCGCCGGTGTAGTCCTCCAAATAGGCGTAAATCATACCGGCCTGCGTGTCCTCCTGCATAAAATCCTGCTGGTGGGCTTTCAGGTAAGCGTTCATTTCCGCGCTGAATGACAGCTTATACTTCCCGCTGCGGTAGATTGTCATGGCTTCCGCCCACATTTGGCTGATATATGTCCTCGCCGCCGCTTCATCGTCCAGTATGTGAACCTCCGCCCGTTCCGGGTACACGGTCACGGGAATAAAGCGCCGGTTGCCGGTGCGGTCACGGGGAAGAAAGTCCTGCCGGTTGGTGGTTCCTCCAAACACGCATTGACGGAGCCGGTCTGCCGGATGGGTTTCATACGGCACTTTATAGGTTTCTTTCTGGCGGCTTAGAAACGACTTGATTTCCTCAATACTTCTGGCGTTGGCGGTGGCGATCATCTCCGACATCTCCATAATCCAATGCCCTTGCAGCTTCCGATACACGTTTTCATCGTCCAGCTTTTTCAAATCGTCTGAAAACCACTCGTCCTTAACTGCAAGCAGTCGGAAAAAGGTGGATTTTCCGGCTCCCTGACCGCCTACCAGACAGAGCATGACTTCAAACTTGCTCCCCGGCTGAAATACCCGCCGGATGGCTCCCATCATAAACAGTTTCAGGGCTTCAAAGGTGTACTCGTCCGTGTCTGCTCCCAGAAAGTGATGCAGAGCATAGCGGATGCGCTCGGTTCCGTCCCATTGCAGACTGTTCAGATAATCCCTGACAGGATGGTAGCGGTTTTCGTTGGCTACGATCTGGATTGCATTTTCTACTTTCTTTTCGCTGGTCAGTCCGTAGTGTTCTTTCAGATACAAAAGCAAATATTTCATATCCATATCGGTCAGAGTGGCGCTGGTTCGTTCCCATCCCAGCGGCTTCACAATATCCACCCTTTCGGAAAGAATGTTGTAGCTGACTGCTCCACGCAGCAGCGGGTCACGCTGGAACACTGTCAGACAGTTCTTGATGCTGTTCTTCACGCCGCCTTTCTGCGTCCCCTCCAGCATTTCCCGGATTTCTTCCTGCGTCTGCGCCGGTTCCATTGCGTCCATCGTCCGCATAACTGCTTCCTGCGCTGCTGGCGGTAAGTTCTGAAATTCGCTGCTCAAGCCGCACCACCTCCTTTCCCTGTTCGGCAATCAGCGCCGCTTTTTCTTCCATTTCTCCAAACAACAAAATATCCAGCAGATATTCTACATAGCTGTTTTTTTGCAATGCTTCCACGAAAAGAGGATGCCAGGCGGCATCCTGTGGCTGTGGAGCATATTCGATTTTCCAGCGTTCCAATAGATGCAGATAGTCACATAGCACTTTGAAGCAATGCTGTTCCGCCTGCCGTAACCTCTGCTCCGGCGTAGGCTTGGGCGGCGTTCTCTTTGCTGCCGGTGTGCGGATGGCTCCGTCATAGGGGATTGAAAAATCCTCTGCCAGTCTGACCGCCGCATCCCGTTTTCCCAAACCATGCAGGGAAGCGGCAAAGTCGATCACATCCCCGGAAGCGCCGCAGCCGAAGCAATAGTAGCGGCTGTCCACTTTCATGCTGGGCGTTCTGTCATTGTGAAATGGACAGCAGGCCATGCCATTTCTCCCTACCCGTATTCCATAGTAAGAAGCAGCCTGCCGGGTAGTGACGGACTGCTTCACCGCTTCAAACACATTCAAATGCTTCCTCCCGTAAATGTCATAGTTCTATATCCTGTTTCTTTTTCGGCGCTTCCTGTTCTGGCTGCCGCCGCTGCAATACCCGGTCAACGCAGTACTGTACTCGGCGCATTTTCATTAAGTCCTCCCGAAGCGGCTTATACTGCGGGGACAGCTTGGCATACTCCGCTTGCAGCCGGTCATATTCCTGTTTCCATGCGGCCAGGGTGATGGGCTTCCTGTCCAGCTTCTCTTTCAAAATCCGGCGGGCCGTATAAAACAGCCGCAGATCAGCGTCATGGGCGGTTTCAAATTTCTCCCGCTGTTTTTTCCACTTGATACCGTTCAGCTCGTCATACACCGGCTTCAGCCGCTTGTAGTTCTCGGCCTGCCGTATCAACTCCTGCAATTCTTTCATCCGGGCTGACTTCGCTTTCATGGTGTCGCTCAATGTGTCAAACTCTGTGCTGACAGCAGACAGGCGGGATTCCAACGCTTCCAGCGTCGGCAGCTTGTTTTCCATCAGGTAGTTGACCGCTTCCGCAAATTCTTTCAGGTTCTTGCCCTTAGCTTTCTGGCTCCATGCCCCGGCGTTTCTGTCCTGATAATAGGAGATCAGCAGGTCGGCAAGGCTCGGTGTCTTAGGCTTGGAAAGTTCCTCTTTGACTTCTGAAATCCAGCCGAACAGGGATTTAATTTTCTCTTTTATGTCCAGCATCAGCCGGTTAGTCGCCTTAATCCAGCGGTTCAGTTCGCCCTTGTCGGTACGGATGCCCTTTGCTTCCATCTGCCGGACAGTCGGCCCCTCATGGACGGTGGGGATCAAGTCAATCCCCTGCCGCACATAGGAGCGGTGGTCGATACGAACATCCAGCCCCTTTTTCGCAAACTTTTCATTGACCATCCGGCACCATGCTTCCCGCCATTCTTCCAGCGTTTCCGGGCTGCCCCAGTCGGTAGTGGGTACGGCGTTGAACATGGGCTTGCCGTTCCTATCCAGCACCCGGTTTCCCTCATCATCCAGCACATATTCCCGGCGCTGCTTCTGTCCCCATGTGCCGTCTGGATTGATGGGGCGCATGGTCGTCATCACATGGAAGTGCGGGTTGGGGATGCCTCCGTCCTCCTTGTCCGGGGCATGGACGGCAAAATCGGCAACCATTCCTTTGTCCACCAGACAGCGCTGCACAAACTCCCTCGCCAGCGCAATGTTTTCTTCCATCGAAAGTTCATTCTGCAAAGCAATATCAAAGCTGTAAGCAAGCTGCGCTTTCTTGTGTTTCTCTACTTGTTCCACCGTATTCCACAAGGTCGCCCGGTCCTGGTATTCCAGCGGGGCATGGGGCGGCAACAAAATTTCGGAACAGATCACGCCGCCCTTGCGGGTGTAGTCACTGTACTCGCCGTAGTAATCACTGTAAAGACACTCCCCGGCCCGGTAAGCTGCGGCGGCAATGGCGCTCTGTCCGGCGCTGCGTCTGATCTGGCTGACCGTTAAATGATAAAGCGCCATCGTCAGTTACCATCCTGCGGCTGGCTGTGATTTTCAACCGCAAGCCGTACCATGTTCTGAACCGGCTGCCATTCGGCAATGCGCTCCATCAGGGAATAAAATTCCTGCTCGGTCAGTATCTTCACTTCCGGCATGACGCTCTCAATCGCCGCCCCACGGATAATCAGCCGATGGCTGCGCTGTTTGCGGGAACCGCTGTCCAGATAGGATTTTCGGTTTTCCAGTCGGCGCAACTTTCGTTTTTCCTGTTCCAGTTTGACGGTGTTTTCCTCGTACTCTCTCTGCAATTCTTCCAAAGATTTGCTCATGTTCTCACTCCTTTGCTCTGAAATAAAAATGACCGTATGGATAACGGTCAGGGTGTCGGTATTCGTCTATCAAACCCGATGAAAAGATGCAGACGCAAAGCGGGTGTATCTTTTCATCGGGTGCGCAGGGATAGCCGCTTTAGCGGCGCAAGGGGTGCAGCCCCTTGTACGGAACGAAGTGACGCAGGCCCCCGGATTGCTGATGCTGTCAGCGGTCAGGGGGCGGCTCCGCAGGACGCACGATACATGGTCGTCAGACTATGTGTATAGAAGTGCGCCCTTTGTTCCAAAGGGATTTCTGCCGTTTCCGGCTCTGCTCCGTTTTCCCTCTTTTTTTCCGCTCCTTTGCGGGAACGCTTGGAAAGATACTTCGGACATTCGATCACGACTGCCCGGAAGCTCTGCTTGCAGTCACGGCAGCATCTGCGGCATAGCTCGTTATAAGTGACACGGCTGCGGTCATTTAAGAAGAAAGACCACTCCAACCGGCGCTTCTTGCTCATTCTCGGCGTAATTGGCTCCTTTCCCCGTTTCTATCCGACATACGCAGATAGACGGTTTTGGTGTAGCGTTTCGGTGTCATTTTCAAGGTTTTTCCCCTCTGTATGCGCCTTTGAAAAGGGCGGCAGTATTCCAGATAGGGAAAGATACCATGCGCTCATTTGTTGCCTTTCGGTACGGTTTCCGTACCCTTTTCCATCCAGTCAAAGAACGCCTTTTTACTGACCTTAATCAGCCTGCCGCTTCTGAACGCCGGAAAACCGGGGGTGTGAACCAGCTCATAGGCGCTCACTCTGGAAATTCCCATAATGCGCCGGATGTCCGCCACGTCCAGCACCAGCGGAAGATCATCATAATTTTTTAATCTCTTGTTATCGCTCATTTAGTTCCTCCCATATTAAAATCAATTCTCTTGCTTCCTGTTGCCGTTCTACCCAAAAGCCGTTATCCTGCCCCATTCCTGCGGCGTTTCCTTGCATTGGTGCGCCGGATGCGTCACTTCTCCTGCCGGTCATATCCCTTTTGGACGGTCATTTACTTGCCAAGGTACTACATGGAACGAAATTACCATGTGCAATTATCATAGCGACTTCTCCTTGACGAAACAATACTTTTACGATACTATGAGTGTAACTGATATAACAGAATTATAAAATTACCATAAGCAAAGGTAGGAAAATAGAATGGAAATGGAATTTGTGCGGCATGAGCCGTGTTATGACCGGATTTTGTTCGTCCTGACGCTGGACAGGAAGAAAATGAAAGAGCGGATTTTAATTGGGGAAGAATTACAGGTGCGCTTTCGATTACAGGGGGATATGGATGCGGATGTGCTGTGCGATACAACACGCCCGCTTGGAACGTTCCTTGCAGAGTTTGAACATGACCCTGACGGGGAATGGAACCGCTTTGGCCTGGCTCCACTGAGGGATGCCCTGCACTCAAACCGCTGGAAGCAGCCAGCCTTAGAGCAGGCCGCAGGGGAATTTCTGAAAACAAAGTTTGATACCGGCGATCCGCTGCGGATGTATGCTGCGTTCCGTATCTGGAATGGCTATCTGCTGGCAAGGGAACCGGCGAAACGTGCGGAAGCCTGTGACCGCTTCATGGATAAAATGAGTCACTTTACCATGACCTTTCAGCAGAGAAGCCCGCTTCAATTTGACAGCGATACCGGCAGGCCGCAGCCGTTCCATATTTCCAGCCGGATATTCGGCTCCGTACCGGCAGCGGAAACACGGCTTGACCTTTGGTATCCGGACAACCGGCGTACGACAGAATGTGTCGCGGCCTATACCACGTTCTATCCGCTGATAACCTACTATCTGAACCGGCTGAATGATTGGGGGTTGTGCTTCCGAAAATGCAAAGTCTGTGGACATATCTTCCTCGCAAAAAGCCAGCGGTACGAACTATGCAGCGACAAATGCAGAAAGAAGCAGGCACTTCAAAACAAGAGGGAGTTTGACGAGAGGGCAAGAGAAAACAACTACGATTTGCTCTACAAAAACGAGTGCCAGAACTGGCGCAACAAGATCAACAAGGCAAAAAGGACAGCGGGCTTCCCGGCTGACCGGCTGGAAGAAATGCTGACCGCTTTTGAAGCGTTCAAGAAAGAAGCGTTGCAGAGAAAACGGGCTGTAAAAGAAAGAACAGCCAGCCCGAAAGAATTTACGGACTGGTTGTATCAGCAGAGTAGTATTATTGTAGAATTGGCCGAGAAATCCTCTTGAAATCCCTTGCTTTATTTCGCTCAAACGAATATAATTATATCAGTTTTCAAAATCCAAAATACAGGTTCGAGGTGCCGCAAGTGAATGGGTATATAACAGTTCAGGAAGCTGCTGAAAAATGGGGCGTAACGCCGCGTCAAGTTCAAATTCTTTGTAAAGAGAACAGAATTGTTGGCGCTATGCGTATGAGCCGCATTTGGATTATTCCTGAGAATGCTCAAAAACCGACCAATACCAAACGAACTTCAAATAAGACGGGAGGAAAAAAGTTTGCTGCAACGCACTCTGTATAAAAAACAAAATATCGACTTGTCCTCCGCGCCTTGGACAATGCATGAATTCTTTGCCGGAAGCGGTTTAGTCGCCTACGGCTTAAAAGGTATGTTTGCACCAATTTGGGCTAACGATATTAGCGAACAGAAAGCGGCTGTATATGAAGCTAATTTTGGTTGCGAACATTTTTGAACTTGGCGACATAAAAGATGTGAATGGTAGGGATTTGCCTTTTTGCTCATTTATCTTGGGCCAGTTTTTCCATGCCAGGATTTGTCTTTGGCTGGTTCTTTAGGCGGTATTCACGCATCCAGAAGCGGATTGGTGTGGGAATGGCTACGTGTGTTGGATGAGATGGAAGAAAAGCCACGAATATTGACTTTAGAGAATGTAACCGGCTTGCTTTCCACAAATGGCGGCGATAATTATCGGGTTCTCCATATGGCACTTGTGGAGCGTGGTTACGACTGTGGAGCTATCGTTTTAAACGCTTCCCATTTTGTTCCGCAGTCAAGACCGAGGGTTTTTGTTATTGCTGTGCAACATGGATATGCAATCCCGGCGTATCTGACCGGAGATGCCCCTTGCTGGCTGCATAATAAAGCTGCCTCTGATTTGGGTCGGTCTTTACCCGGATGGATTTGGTGGCAAGCGGAGAAACCTCTGCGCCGCCACAGCACATTAAAAGATATTATTGAAGAAGAAACAAAATTTGATAAAGATACTGTCCTGCCGCTTGTTCCAGAACGGCACCAGATCAAGCTAAATGAGCATGACACGGTTTATGCTACGGGCTATCGCCGAACACGTCATGGAGAGCAGCAGCTAGAATTGCGCTTCGATGGTATTGCCGGTTGTTTACGAACGCCAGAAGGCGGAAGTAGCAAACAGTATTTAGTTGTGAAAAAAAATGATGAGATTCATGCTCGCCTATTGACTGTTCGTGAAGCCGCTCGATTGATGGGAGCGCCGGATAGTTTTATTCTCCCCGGTAGCTACAACGATGGTTATAAAGCGATGGGAGATGCTGTCGCAATGCCGGTAGCTCAATTCATAGGAGAAAATTTCCTAACAAAACTTGCGGAGGCCGTATACGATGATTAGTACAGAAGAAAGATTAAAAGCATTTCAAGAGGAAAATAATATCTATACGAAAGGGCCGCTGTCGCTAGTAGTTCAATTTACTCGACTTGTTCAGAACAAGGATTTTCCCTTAAATCCAGACGATTTTCAAACAAGCAGTAAAGGACAGGTTGCTGGACTTGGCGGCGGTAATCTCAAAAAAATATTAAAAGAGCATGGCATTACACAACAATTATCCGCAGAAGGCGGGCGCACCAGTCGCGGAAGTATGGGGTTAATGATAAAGTACGTTGATTTTCTCAACGCATGGAACGAAGAAGAAACTGTTGATTTTTCAATCGTGGAAGAATTTTGGGCGGAACAAGTTAGAGAATATTTCAGAAATCAGCCGTTTGTTTTGACCGCCGATACTTCCAAAACTATTGGAGCAAACTTAGACGAACTATTTGAACAGGCTAAGAAACGTCAGAAACAAAATCCGGGAACGCAGTATTTGGGAACGGTTTTGCAGCACTTAGTAGCCGCGAAATTATGTCTTATTATGCCTGAAAATGCATTTGAGATTCATGGCGCTTCTGTTGCGGACGCGCCAACTGAACGAAGCGGCGATTTTGTTATAAACAACACGATTATCCATTGTACAACAATGCCCGGCGCTTTGCTGATTGAAAAATGCAAGGCGAACTTGCGCGGCGGATGCCATCCTGTCATCATTACAATTTTTGAGCGTGTACATACAGCATTAAATCTTGCGGAAGATGCGGGCCTTGCCGGGCGCGTTGAGGTTTGGGATATTCAGCAATTCCTTTCGTCCAATGTATATGAACATAGCCTTTTTGATGAAAGCAAGAGAAATTCTACGCTTTCAGATATTATTGGTCGTTATAACGAAATTGTTCTTGAGGCTGAAACTGATCCGAGCCTTCGCATTGAGTTTGAGGCGAGATGATTTATCATGGCGGATATTTTTAATAATGAAAAACGCTCTGAAATCATGCGAAAAGTTAAATCAAAAAAGAACAAATCAACAGAACTGCGATTGATAGACATATTTAAACAGAATGGTATTACTGGATGGAAGCGCAATTATCCGGTCAAAGGACATCCCGATTTTGTGTTTCTAAAAGAAAAAGTTGCAGTATTCGTAGACGGTTGCTTTTGGCATGGTCATGATTGCCGAAATACACGCCCGGCAGAAAATAAGGAATACTGGCAAAAGAAATGCGAACGTAATATGAAGCAC
>ENA-OPYT01000123-OPYT01000123.1-human-gut-metagenome-genome-assembly--contig:-NODE-123-length-24201-cov-8.023511_pt1 | contig 24201 bp, 24 predicted proteins | sample MGYA00242636_ERZ504480 | MGnify/ENA primary metagenome ERZ504480 (study PRJEB26092, sample SAMD00036228) | human gut metagenome | host: Homo sapiens | study: EMG produced TPA metagenomics assembly of...
ATAGACGCAGGTTCGGTTTTGGGCTCTTGGTTTTTATTTGGATTTTGTAAGAGGCGGGTTCTTTGAAATGGAAAGATCACGACAGCATCTGGTAGACCTGCGTTCACATTTTTCCTCTGAGTTCAACTCGTAGAGTCGATCCGCCTTTGCCAAGGCGGGGAACCGAAAGGGTATGCTTGCCTCATAAAATGAGGCAAGCATACCCTTTTGGGGGGTAGATGAAGATGCGCAGCAACGTTTCCTTGCAAACGTGAGGACCGCCCGAATCCCAAGCCCGCTTTGCAGCGCCAGCGGGAGGACGATGGAATACGTCTCCGGGCGAATCATTTGTCCCCTTCCCCCGTTAGGGGGGCGGTTTGGGTCCGCGCCTTCCGGTCTTTATGCTGACCTTTTCATCACCGCACTCTATTCATTTTTTTAAGACCGTTATATTTTACTCATAACTCACAGCCATCGAATGAGGTCAGCCCAAATTGGCTGATCTCATTCATCCATCATCTCCCTGCACCATCCCCGATAAGTCTCGCCAAAAAGGCTGCCTTTTTCCCAAATGAAGGTGAAGTCATGGGTGACGGAAAAGTCCACAAGGTCGATGCGCATGAGCCGACCTTCACGAATAGGGCCTTCAGCGGCCGATTCGTACAAAAAAGACACACCCATATCTTCTTCGAGAAGCTGCAATATGGCGTGCATGCCGCCAATTTCAATGCGCCGCGAAAAGTCGCTGATTTGCCGCCCCATGAGGGCGAGTTGGTTTTCCAAAAGACGTCTGGTGCCGCTTCCCGGTTCGCGGAGGATGAGACGCTCTGTGAGAAGGTCCTCCAGCTTTTCCGGAACTTTTGGGAACTCATGCCGTGCGCTTGTAACGGGCACAAAGGCCACCGTATCGTAGCGCAGGGCTTCAAATTCCTCGGAATCGAAATAACCTTCCACAAGGGCAAACTGGATATCCCCTTCTTCAAGGCCGCGGATGAGCTCTTCCGTATTGGCAATCTTCATGGTCATGGCCGCGTCAGGATGGCGGCGGATGAAACGGGAAAGGGGCGGCGCTACGACATATTCGCCGATGGTCTTGGTCACGCCAAAATGGATGGGCTGCGACGTCGCGCGAGCATGGTGCAGGCGTTGACGGAGCTCCCGATCATCATTTCGCATGGCTAGGCCTGCCTTATATAAGAGGGCCCCTTCAGGCGTCAACATAAGCTTCCTTTCCTTATAGTGGAAAAGAGGTATGTCATAGGCCGCTTCCAAATAGCGGATATGCTGCGACACAGCAGGCTGCGTAATATGAAGCTTTGCCGCGGCCTTAGTGAAGTTCATGGTCTCGCAGACCGTAAGAAAAGTTTCCATTCGGTGGTCTAACATGAGTCCTCCATAAAGTTTTCTTATCGATTAATAATAAAAGATAATTTTATTTTATCATAAAATCTGTGTAGAATGATACCGAATTCAATCGGAGCGGCGCTTATTGCCGCAATATGAGGAGGCAATCATCATGAATCCATCGAAACTTCCAGGCATCGCACTCTGCCTTGTCATTGCCCTGCCGTCCTGGTTTTTGGGGAAAACCTTTCCCATCATTGGCGGGCCTATCATCTCCATCCTTCTCGGCATGGTCGCCGGCCAGTTCCTCAAGGACCGGACAAAGGTCAAAAGCGGGATTTCCTTTACATCCAAATACATCCTGCAGACGGCTGTGGTCTTTTTGGGTTTTGGCCTGAATCTCTCTGTCATCCTCGCAACAGGCTGGCAGAGCCTTCCTATCATCATCTGCACCATTGCAACGTCGCTTATCATCGCTTACGGACTGCAAAAGGCCATGAACATTGACGTCAACAAGGCCACCCTTATCGGCGTCGGTTCATCCATCTGCGGCGGGTCCGCCATTGCAGCGACAGCGCCAGTCATCGAGGCAACGGATGATGAAGTGGCCCAAGCCATTTCGACGATTTTCTTCTTTAACGTCCTTGCCGCGATTTTGTTTCCTCTCCTTGGAACGGCGCTCCATATGGATACCTTGAGCGGCGAAGCTTTCGGCATCTTTGCCGGTACGGCGGTCAACGACACGTCGTCTGTAACGGCAACGGCCGCAACCTGGGACAGCATGTGGAACCTAGGAACCCAGACCCTTGATAAGGCCGTCACGGTGAAACTCACCCGGACCCTTGCCATCATCCCCATTACGCTCTTTTTGGCCTGGAACCGTTCCCGTTGTGGGGCGGGCGAAGGCCGCACCGTAAGCGCCAAAAGCGTATTTCCTATGTTCATCCTTTACTTTGTCCTTGCTTCTGTCGTCACGACCGTAAGCATTCATTTGGGCATTTCGGGAGCTGTCTTTGGACCTATGAAGACCCTTAGCAAGTTTCTCATCGTTCTTGCCATGGCTGCCATTGGGCTCAACACAAACCTTGTGGACCTCGTCAAGAAAGGCGGTAAGCCGATTTTCCTCGGTGCCTGCTGCTGGATTGGCATCACCCTTGTCAGTCTCCTCCTGCAGCATGTTATGGGACTCCTGTGAACTTGAGGGGCCCTATTTCTTTCTCTAGTCGGAATGATTGGGAAAAGGTTCTTAAGGAAGCCCGTTCCAACCTTTTTTCAAAGCATAGGCCAAGGGCACTCCATAGATAGTCCCCTCCCTTCACAAGGCATGCCATCCCGTTACGGTTTCTTGACACGGACCCTTTCCCATCGGGCAAAAAAAACTGTCAAAACATGCACCCCACCGTTTACGGGGCCAAGGGCCCTGAAACGGTGGGGTTTTTTCGTGGAAGGTCCTTATGACGAAAAACAGGGCGAACTCCTTATACAAAGATCACTCGTGAAGAGGAAGGCCCTTTGTCAACCGGTCCACTTTATTTTTTTTGCCACGCAGGCCAATACCAACAAGATTGAGCTCCTGTGCCTGATACCCCGCAACCGAAGCCCGGTTAGCTTCATCGTCAAAGGTCTCAAATAACTCTTCTGTATAAATGGATACGGCAAGGCCCTCTGAAAACAGACCTTTTTGAAGCAGTTCCTGCAGCTGCTCTTTTGACGCGCCATGAATCATGATGGGCTGCTGGGACATGGGCAAGTACTGATGACCCTCAGCATCGACGTAGGGCTTACCGATGATTTCCTGCGTCCCGGCAATCCCGCTCATGAGAAAAGCGGTTACATTGAGTGCTTGCCAAGGTTTAAGGCCCTCCCACAAAACAATCTTGATTTTAGTGTCAAATTTCATGCAGGTTTCCCCCTCTTGTCACGTGATGTTTCATAGGGTATTATAAAAAATCATGATAATTCAATCAAACTGAATTTATAAAATATAAAATTTAATATTTTTGAATTAAGAGGTTTTTATGGATATCAAACAGCTACACACTTTTGAAACCATCATCCAGACAGGCAGCTTTCAAAAGGCAGCACAAGTCCTGTCCTACGCCCCATCCACGATTACCTTCCAAATGAAACAACTGGAAAAAGAGCTGGGCGTTTCCCTTTTTGAGCGCCGCGGCCACGAACAGCGCCTGACGTCTGCTGGGATTTCCCTAAAGCCCTACGTAGATCAGGTCCTCCATTCTGCCGACCAGCTCGTCGCCCATGCCGGGAGCCAGCGCCTGGAAGGACAGTTGACCGTGCTCCTTCCCGAATCCCTTCTAACCTACCACTTACAGCCCGTACTGGAACGCTTTCGAAAAAAAGCGCCCCAGGTTCGGCTCTCCCTCCATGTCAAAAACTGCTTTGCCATTTATGACAGCATGAGGCATGGGGAAGCTGATCTTGCCCTTCATTACGATGTCGCCGCCTATCCCTCACCCTTTGAGACAACGCCCCTTATCACTTATCCTCTGGTCCTTGTTGCTTCCCCGCTTCTTTCCCCGCAAGACAGTGATTTTATGACGAAGGGACAAACAAAAGAGCAATGTTTGCTGATCAATGACAAACAGGCCCTCTACTTAACCTATTTTCGGGAATACCTACGCGAAAAAGACATTGCGCTCTCCCAAGAAATGGATGTATGGAGTCTGGAAGCCATCAAGCAATGTATTTTAAGCAACCTCGGGGTCGCCTTTCTCCCCGAATTTGTGGTTCATGAGGAACTGCAAAAAGGCCTTATGAAAAAAATTTCCCTTGAACTCGATCATCCCTCTATGACGGCCCTTTTGGTTCATCGTAAGACAGCAAATCCATTGGTCCATTGTTTTAAAGAACTTGTGACTGCCCACTTTAAGAAAACGGAATAGGCCCATATGGCGAGAAATCATACAGCATAAGACCGGGTCTTTGATCTTTCAAGACCTTGGGAAGCGGCTGGAGGATGCGGACCCAAACCGACCCTGACGGGAGAACGGGTCTGAAAAGATTTGCCCGGAAACATGTTCTTCGGCTTTCTGCGGGTGCGCCCTTCTTATCATCGGAGCAATCTTTGCTCCGACTTATTTAAATAGCGCCCGCGCTTCCCCCTCCGTCGTCGCCATACCGCCCCAGGAAAGGCCATAGAGCTTAGCAAAGCGCTGCATGGTGAATTTGCCTGCGTCGAGCATCCATTGTTCCGGCGCCGCACCCTGGAAGAGGAAGTACAGGGTCTTGCCACGCAGGCTGCCGCTTGCAGCGGGGCCGTAGAAGCGATCCAAGAGGGTGCGCACGCTGCCGCAGATGTTATGCCAATAAAGCGGCGAACCGATGACAATGGTATCGGCGGCTTTGATCTTTGCCATGACTTCATCAAATTGATCGCCGGCAAGGCGCTGGCCATAGACGTTGATGCGATAATCCGTCAGGTTCAGGGTTTCATAGTCACGGCTCCCCAGCAGGGCCGCTGCAAGGCGTGCCGTGTTGCCTTTTTTGTTAGGACTGCCGTTAATAAATAAAATGCTCATGGTGATTACTCCTTAAAGTCTGTTCTGTTGCTGGTTACTTCCCATGCCTTATATTCATCAAGGCGAGCTGTAAGCCGCGATTTGCCGTAAGCCTGGGCATCGCTTCCGAGGAGGAGGCGCAGGGGCATCTTCCCGCTGTGCACAAGGTCCACAAGGACGCGGCCCGCTTCATCAGGATCGCCCTGCTGCGTGCCATCAGTATGGTCGTTGCGGATGCGGCGCGTACCGGCCGTCTTTTCGTAGTCCCCCAGTTCCACGCTCGATTCCTTAAGGGACGTGCCGGCAAAATTCGTACGGAAGGCACCGGGTTCAATGATCATGACATGGATTCCCAAGTCCTTCGTTTCCCCGTAAAGGGCTTCCGAGATGGATTCCAAGGCGCTTTTTGTGGCGGCATAGTAGCCGGATCCCAAGGCTGCGCCCAAAGCGGCGATGGACGAAACGTTCGCAATGGTGCCGCGATGGTTCTTCCGCATGATGGGAAGGACGGCTTTTATGAGGGCAATGGGTCCGAAAAGATTCGTCTGGAAGAGCTGGTCCACTTCTTTTGGAACGCCTTCTTCCACGGCAGCGCGGTAGCCATAGCCGGCGTTATTGATGAGGACGTCGATGGTGCCAAAGCGCTCCAAGCCTTTTTCTACGGCATTTTTGATGTCTTCTTCCTTCGTAACGTCAAGGGACAGGGCAAGGGCTTGCTCTGGATAGGCATCCACCAAGTCTTTCAAGGTTTCGACGCGGCGCGCCGTCACAATCACCTGGTCCCCACTTTTAAGGACGGCTTTCGCAAAGCCCCGTCCAAGGCCGGAGGAACAGCCTGTAATAAGCCAAGTCTGCATAGTGGTATCGTCTCCTTTTCATGCAAAAGGCAGCAGAGCAACTGCTCTCACTGCCTTTTCATTTCATTCAATTATTCTTCAAAATCCGTCTTCGACGCAGCCGCTTCATAAGACGCAATGTCTTTTAGTTCCGCCTCATAGCGTGCTTTCATAGCCCGGCAGCAGGCAGCACCAATGAGGATACGCGGCGGCAGGTTCCCCTTTTCCACCATATCTAGGAGGAACTGGGCGGCCTTTTGCGGATTGCCTGTCTGGGTGTAGGTATTTTCCGCAAGGAACTTTGCGGCTTTATGGGCGCTGCTGTCCTTGTAGGCATCAAGCCTTGCAGAAGGATTCCTAAAGGAATGCTTGCTTCTGAAATCGGTCCGGAAAGAACCTGGGCAAACAGCAGACACAGCAATGCCAAATTCGCCAAGCTCTGCCCGCAAGACATCGGACAGACCGACGACGGCGAATTTTGCGGCGCAATACGCGCTGCTCCCGCTAAAGCCCATGAGCCCGCCTTGGCTTGAAACGTTCAGGATGACGCCCTTCCCCGCCTTTCTCATGAGGGGAATGACGCGGCGCGTAACGTTTACGACGCCAAAGTAATCCGTTTCAAAAAGGTTCCGCAGGTCTTCGTCCGTCGTTTCTTCAAAAGCCCCGCTGAAGCCAAAGCCTGCGTTATTGATGAGGACATCGATGCGGCCAAAACGATCCATCCCATCCTTGATGGCCTTTTCCACTTCGTCCGTCTTCGTCACGTCCATGACCACGGTGAGGACGGAAGGATGTTTGAAAATGTCATCATGGGGAACGCGGCGCACGGTGGCAATAACCTTATCGCCCCGTTTTACCGCTTCTTCCGTAAAGGCACGGCCAAACCCGCGGCTTGCTCCCGTAATGAACCATACTCGTTCCATGAGATTTCACTCCTTAAAGATTGCCTTTGTAGAAGGAAGCCAATTTGCCTTCGATTTCATTGACGTATTTCGGAACCCAATAGGTCTGGATGTGGGTAGCCCCTTTGACGAGGTAGAGTTCCTTGTTATTCGTGCCCGTCGCCTTCTTGAAGGCGTCCTGCGTCATGTAGAGCGTATCAGCCTTGTCACCGGCAATCATGAGGAGCGGCTGGTTGATCAAGTCCATATTGTCTGCCTCATCAAAGGTAAAGAGGTCGAGGTTGCTGCGGACCGTGTACTGGAAGGTAGAGTTAGGATGACGATGGGTCTTCCCATAATAGATGTAGCCTTCGCTGTAAAGGGTCGGCATCTTCTTCAGTTCTTCTTCAGGGATATCCTGGGTTTCCATGCCCGCGGTGCGTTTGATGGCCGCACCCTTTGCTTCGGCGGCGCGCTGCTGACTCGATTCAAGGAGCCGCTTTTGGATCGTGTCACGGCCGCTGTTCAAAAAGCCATTGCGGCGAACGATGCCGAAGTTGAACATGGAAAGCGTTGCTACCGCCTTGACGCGCTTATCCGTCTGGGTTGCCTTCAAGGTGTAGCCACCGCCGCCGCAGATACCAAGGGCACCGATGCGGCTGTCATCGACGCCAGGATAGGACGCAATCACGTCAACCATGCCGTGGATATCTTCCGTGCGGAAGGCAGGATTGTCGAGCATATGGGGCGTACCGCCGCTGGCACCTTGGAAGGAAGCATCGGCTGTAATGGTGATATAGCCTTCTTCCGCAAGTTTCTGGGCATAAAGGCCTGCCACCTGTTCCTTGACGCCGCCATTTGGATGAGCCACGACGATGGCCGGATATTTCTTTCCGCTCGTCTTGTCGTAACCTGCCGGCGTATAGATATTCGCAGCTATGGTGTTGCCATTGAGGGTATAGCGGACGGGGTGGATGTTGACCTTGCCGTTTTCATTCTTCGTAATCGCCCCTTGATAAACAAGGCCAAAAGGATTCTTGTTAGGGCTCTTGATATCCTTTAAGGGAATCTCCACAAGATTGGCTCCGCCATAAAAAGTAATGCCGTTATTTTTGATATCTTTTACGGAATCAGCGGCAGGGGCGGCATACCCCACGGCCCCAAGGGCCATGACACTGGAAAGGACGAGGGCTGCTGCAGCCATTTTCTTTACCTTCATAAATAATCACTCCTTATCTTACCTGATACGATGGAAAAACACCGATGCGCATCCTATAAAAAGGATTGAAAAGCACCGATTGCCTTGATGGTTCCACTTTACTATTCGGTAGTTGCTACCTGTCAATAGTTTTTCTAAAAAATATCTGGAATTTTTTAGAATGGAATAATTAAGTATTTATCGGATGTTCTTGGAAGCCTACGAAATCCTTATATCGGTAGATTGTACCGGATAAAAAAACATCGTCTGTAATGCTAAAAACAGCAAGCAGCTTTCATGCAGTCTTCTCCGAAGCACAATCCCGTACCTACCGAGCAAAGGGAAAACCGTGCAGACGCGAACCCAAACCGTCCCCTGACGGGGGAGCGGGTTCGAAAAGATTTGCCCGGAAACATGTGCCTGCGACATTTCGTTCTCGCTCCAAAAGCGTCCTTCGAAACTTCGGGCAAATGGTCCTCACTACCGTTCGTAATGAAACGTCGCTGTGCGTCCTCATCCACCACCGAAACCGGAAAATGGTAATGATAAACGCTTATGGAAATTTCCACACAACATGAGTGCCAATAAATTATGTTAGCGGCCCCGTCGTACACGAAAACGGTTCCCCTATCTCTGCGACCGCAATGGATTTATACGGGTACAGCTGTAGGGGATAAAAGGGCTCACTCTCTGCTGTTCCACACCAGAAGACCGGCCTTTCCGGCAGAGGAAACTCCGAATGCTCCTATCGTCGCTGCCCTCTGAGTAAGCTTTCTGCACAAATTTTTCAGCATAAGAGAAAACGAAAAATTCGGCGACTCACTTAACCGCCCTGCACGATCTCTTGTTTCGCTTTTTCTAAGGCAGATGGAAGTTCGCGTATCGAGCTCAGAGGCAAAAAAAAGATGGGGATTGTTCTAAGCGCTATCGTTATCTTCCCATTTCAAAGAAGCAGCCTCTTACAAAATCCAAATAAAAACCAAGAGCCCAAAACCGAACCTGCGTCTATGTTCGGTTTTGGGCTTGCTTTATAATCTTTTACCTGGTGGTCTTTCTCCCATTTGTTTTTTATCAATTCGGTTCAGCGGGGTCCGTCCAATTGTGAGGAGCCCTCACTTCCACTGACAAAATTCTCACAGCCACAGGTTTCTATGCGTCCGTATTTTCTCCCATTGCATTCGTATAGAATTAAGCAATGGAGGCACGCTGCAGTGGAGAATCAGAGCACTTTTTACTCCAACCCCACACCCTCTATTCTTAATATGTATAACCCGGATCAAGAAGCTTCAAAAGGGCTTCGTCATGGTGACGGGCAAGGCGGATCTTGTTGTCAAAAATCATGGTGGCGCCGCTGTCCTTCGTATACGCGTCCCACTTCGGCAGGGCATCCGTCTGCGGCGTCCCATAGCGGGCAAAATGGACCCAAGCGTCACTCATGCGGTCTTCCAGGATATGTGCTTCCTTGCTTCCGCCAGTACGGCTCAGCATGCGGTCCACATTATGGAAGACAAAGGGGATTTCCGCCGTATGATAGGACATGTACGTCCCAACCATAAGCGGCGATTCCCAACTGAAAAGATAGGCGTAGACCGGAGCTCCGCCTTGTGCGGCCTTACGGCGCATAATCTTCAAGATTGGCTGGCGGATCAGGGTATCGATATAAAGGGCATCGGCCTTTTTCTTATTGGGATACGCCTTTAGAAATTCGCTCACGACGGCGTCTTTTTTATCGCCGTAGGCCTGTTTGAGGCGCTTTTCTACTTCAGCATCCGTCCAGGTATTTTTATTGTCATACTGACGGTCCGCAGCGTCTACAATATCCTGAAACCCTGTCCATTCCGTCAAGTTGGTCCCAATGAGCAGCGGCACCTTGCGGCCCGCTTCGGCAAAGCCTGTTTCCGTCACAGGGTTGGTGGGAAGGAAATCCCCATCGACGACAGGTTCCCAGCTAAGACCGTAGCCTGTCCCGAGGGCCTGAGGGACCTTATATTCGGTGCCCACGGTCTTAAGGGCTTTACGCGAGGCTGCGGCAAGCGTTTCATAAGGAATCGTCTGCAGGCGTTCGAGATTGTCCTTTGTCACGCCCAGCTCTTTCAAAGTAAGATCTGTCACTTTTTCACTCTGCTCTTTGCTCATGACGTAGGGGCCCATGGACTCGACGGCGCCGCTTTCCACGATGCCTTTTTGGAAGAGCCCTTTTGCACTCGGAGCAGTCATGAGGGTGAGCACCTTGGCACCGCCGCCGGATTCACCAAAGATGGTGACGTTTTGCGGGTCGCCGCCAAAGGAGGCAATGTTATGTTTCACCCATTTGAGGGCATCCACAAGGTCTACGATTCCAATGTTGGCCGAATCCTTATACTGGGGGCCATATTTTTCAAGGTTGAAATGACCGGCAAGGTTCAAGCGGTGATTCACGGAAACAACGACCACATCACCGCGACGGCTGAGGTTGGCGCCGTCATAAGCGGGTGACTCCAGGGAAGAACCGGCTTCAAAACCGCCGCCATGGAGCCAAACCATGACGGGGCGCTTTTTCCCATCCGTGAGGTTTGGTGTCCACACGTTGAGGTTCAAGCAGTTATTATCCATGGTAAAACTGCGGCCCGGTTCTCCCCACTCCCCATTGGGAAAATTGCCTTGGGCCTGAGGTGAAATGGGGCCGACCTGCGTTGCCATACGGATCCCGCGCCACGGCTTCACTGGTTTTGCGGCCTCAAAGCGGTGCGTGGCTTCCGCATAGGGAATGCCATAATAGGAATAGATCCCATTTTTGATGAATCCTTGTACGCGGCCCGCGTCCGTCTCTGTCACGGCAATTCCGGGTCCCGCCTGAAAAGTCTGGTCTTTTTGGGAAAGGGATGCTTGAACGCGAGCAGCCGCTTTTTCGGCAGCAAGCGTCGGTGCAGCAGCTCTGGCAAAAGCCGGGGCCGATGAAAGCAAAGCAGAAAGAACAAGTAACGATACCCATTTTGAAGATTGCATAAAAACCTCCTTTATTTTTACTCGACGCATGGATGGCGCCGATCTGCTCCAGTTAAACCAGACTTCTTTTTTCATGATTCACCCAATCGGTCATGCAGCTAAAGAAAACCGCTCATGATCAAGCGCTTTATTTCTGTCAGTTTTGCACACTAGGGGTTTCTTATCTACTGGCAGAAGTCCTGCGTCAATCTGGGCGATTTTCTTTAGTCGTACAACTTTATGGGACGATGATTAAGCCTATGGTTTTGACTTTTAGAGCAAGATCCGCAGGCTTTAGACAGCCTTAAGGCCTTTAGGCCAGCCACCTCGGGCGGTCTGAGCCAAGCTGCACCACAACATCTTTTCCAGCTGACGCTTGGCACAGCTTTTTTGCGGTATTCAGCCGGTCATATTTTTTACTAGCTTTAACCTCACAGTTATAGGCCGCTTTTCTTTAATACGCCTCCTCAAAGATTTCTCTGATTTCTTCCTTACCCAGCTGCCGGAAGCTGCCGGGAGAAGCAACGCAGCCAGCGGCAACGTCAACAAGGACGGCATGGTCGATGTTCATGTCGCGCAGTCTCGTTGGAAGGCCGATTTCCTTGATAAAAGCGGTCAGGGCCTCGATGCCTTTTTGGGCACGCGTCAGTTCGTCGCCTTCACTAGGGTCGATATCAAAGACTTTTTCAGCAAAACGGGCAAACTTTTTGGTCCCATCCTTTACGATATGACGGTAGTAGACGGGATGCAGTACGGCAAGACCAGCGCCGTGGTTGCAGAAGGTATAGGCGCCCAGGCTGTGTTCCAGGATGTGGCACTGGAAGTCCGTCTTCTTTCCCAGTTTGAGGATCCGGTTTTCCGCCATAGTCGCAAGCCATACAAGGTTGCTGCGGGCTCCTTCGTCGTGAGGATCCACAAGGATGGCCCGGATATTATCGACAGCGCTTCTCATAAGGGCTTCGTTCATGACGTCAGACACGTTATTGTCATTGGGTTCACTGAAATAGATTTCCATCATATGGGAGAGGCTGTCAAAAGCACCGGAGATGAACTGGAATTTCGGCACTGTTTCCGTATATTTGGGGTTCAAGATGGCAAATTGAGCGTTCAGTTCCGGATAGTCGCGGCCCGTCTTTACTTTGAGGGATTCGTTTGTAATGACGCTGCCGCCGTTCGTTTCACTCCCCGTTCCCGATACGGTAAGGACAATGCCAAGGGGAATGGGTTTTGTTTCGATCTTACCAGCATGGGCCCAATACGCGTCCCACAGGTCCCCATCATAGACGGCACCAAGAGAAATGGCTTTGGAGCAGTCCATGACGCTGCCGCCGCCTACAGCCAGAATGAGGTCCACCTTTTCTTTTTTAGCAAGGGCTGCCCCTTCAAGGACCTTGGCATAGGTCGGGTTGCTGCGGATGCCGGAAAAATTCGACAAACGGTCTTGCCGGCTGTCTTAAGATATCCCATGATTTCTTCATAGATACCCGTTTTCTTGATGCTGCCCCCACCGTAGGTCAGCATGACCTTGGGGCCGTATTGAGCGAGCAGGCCCGGCAGATAAGTGGAGACACTATCGTTTCCAAAATAGACTTTCGTAGAATTTTGAAACACGAAACTATTCATGATTGTCACCTTTCTTTTTTCTTGTTTCCTTGTTTTTCACGGAAAACCCCGGACCAAAGGACCAAAGGGCTCCAGTCCGGGGTCTTTGACAATTTTTCATGGTTTATTTCAGGGATTTCACCCAGCTGATGACATCCTGGCTGAGCACGTTTCCTTCAAAGCGATGGCCTTCAAGCCATTTGCCCGTACCCGCTGCCTTTTCAAGATTTGTACCGCTGTCCCCCATTGGTGTAGACATGCTCGTGGCAAAAGGAATGACCGTCTTACCTGTAAAGTCATGCTTTTCTACAAAGGTGTAGACCACATGAGGTGCCTGACGCCACCAATGCGGGAAACCGATGAAGACGCGGTCGTATTTGGCCCAGTCCTTTGCGTCGCCTACATAATCCGGGCGCAGGGACGGATTATTGTGTTCTTTCTGAACACGGCTGTTTTTGTCATTGTAGTTCAAATCATTTAGCGTGTAGGGCTGTTCCGGTTTGATTTCAAAAAGGTCAGCGCCCGTTTCTTTGGCAATGGTCTCAGCGACCTTTTTCGTGTGACCTGTTGCGGAAAAATAGACGACGAGGGTCTTTCCGCTCTTATCCGCCATTGCGGCTGCGGCCGGCTTTGTCTCTTTTACGGGCTCCGTCTGCGCCGCCTGGCTGCTGCAGCCCGTACTCACAAGAAAGAGGCTCGTCAGCGTCACAACAGCGAAAACGTGGCGCAGGAGATTTTTAAAGGAAAATGCTTTCTGCATGCTTGTCATGCCTCCTTATCTAGCAAGCCCATTTGCTTTCATCCAGTCTTCCAGGATATCCGCAATGGCTTCATTATTCGTATCGCTCATGAGAAAGTGTGTGTTGCCCTTGATGCCTTTTTTCGGCAGGTGAAGGAGCGTTGCCTTGCCGCCGTGATGGTTGACCGCGTCGACCCACAGCTTTGCCATGGCAAGACGGACGCGCCAGTTATCAAGGTTCCATGCCTCCGTCCGTTCCGTCGGGATATTGTCGCCGTAGACGACGAGAATGGGTCTCTTCGTAAGTTTTTCAAAGTCCGAAAGCTTCACGGCCGTCCCTTTAAGGGCGCCGAAAGGACTTGACGTTTCCATAGGAGCGGGTACTTCGCCTTCGGGGAAGATGAAGCCGCTTCCCGGTTCAAGGGCAATGATGCCTTTCACATGATCACTTTTGATGGCCGTCCACCAGCCAGGACCGCCTCCCTGGGAGTGGGTCACAAGGACGCCGTCGCCGCTTCTTTCAAAGACCTTTGCCATAGCGTCGCTGATGACCTGTTCATCAAAAGCACCCGTGTTGGGAGTCATGCTGCGGAAAAACTCTTCCCGTGCCGCTTCGTCCCACTTGACGTCGACACCGGGATAATAATTCGGATAGAGGCCAATGCGGAAGTTATCATACCAAAGCTGCTCCATGGGTGTCTTTGATACGGTTCCTCCCGTCGTTGACTGACCAGCTCGGCCGCGGCGGGGTTGATCCACGACGTAGGTGGCATACCCTTTTTCAAGGAAGATATTTTGGAAACCATCCCGCCCATCAGGCGTTGTTTCCCAGGTCTTGCCGGACTGACCGGCCCCATGAAGGAACACAATCACATTCTTTTTGGCCTTCACAGGCTTTTGATAGAACACATAGGCGTGATCACCGTGAAGGGTCTGACCGGAAGGATCAAGAGGCTTACTGTTATCGAGCGTTCCCGGTGCCGTCACAACCGTCCCCCCTGCCGTAAAACTTCCCTGGTCCGCAAGCGTCACAGGGTTATGGAAAGCTTCTGCAGAGGCCGTAAGAGCAAGGGAAAGGACGAGCGCCGCCAAAAGGTTCTGTTTCATGGACTATTCCTCCTTAAGGTCTTATGATGATAGGGTTTTCATCGGTTCTTCTCTTCATGACTTTATTCTACTATTCGGTAGTAAATACCGGTCAAGTATTTTTTTATCCTTACCATTCTTTTTTTACAGCCCTCAGCCAAGTCCGGTGACAAGAGCAACTACCGGCATAGTGATGACCGCAGCGGCCGTTGTTACCGCAACACCTTGGACTGAAACAGGATAACCTTCTTTATTGTAGAGATTGGCCAAAAGAGGAATGACATTGCCCGACGGCGTAGCAAGGGCGGCCATCAAAACCGCAAGTAGGTAGGTGTTATCAACGAACTGTTTCAAGATAAGTGTCACAACAATGGGGAGAACAAGCATTTTGAGGATGGTAAAAGCAATAATCTTCTGATTGATGAGGCTCTTCCAGTCCGTATCAAGGAGGAAGGAACCCAGGAGCATCATGGCAAGAGGGCCCGTCATGCTCCCCACCATACGGATAGAACTGGTAAGGATATAGGGCAGTTTGATGCCGGACAGATAGATAACAATGGCAAGGACGCAGGATATCATGCCCGGATTAACGAGGTTCTTCCAGCGAAAAGGTTCCTTGGCGCCACCACCGCCCTTGATGGTTTCAATGACATAGGAGAAAAAGAGCAGGTTGAAGGGAATGAGAAGAACCGTCATATAAATGAGCGCTTCCTTTCCATAAATAGCATCCACCATGGGAACGCCCATGAAGCCGATGTTCGTAAAGACGACCATGACGTTCACGATGCCTTTTTCCGCCTTGCCATAGTGAAGGATCCTCGGAATGAGGAAGGCTGCGAGCATCAAGAGGGCCAGCATGACAACGACGACACCAAAAGCATAAAGAAGGGCACCGCCTTCCATATGGGGCCCATCTCCGGTCACACCGGAAAGGATGATGGCCGGATAAGCAACCTGCAGGACAAGCTGCGTAATCTGGCCCTGATTATCCGGCGTCAGGATATTCTTTTTCCGTGCCCAGGCGCCGACGACCATGATGATGACAAAAATCAGCATCTGCTGTAAGACTTGCATGATAAAACCTCCTTAGGAAAGGCCCTTGGCAGAAAGCCAGTCCGCCATGAGACCTGCAATGACTTCATTGTTTTTATCGGCCATGAGGAAATGGGTATTGCCCTTGATGCCAAGGTCGGGCAGATGGACGATTTCCGCCATCCCGCCGTGTCGGTTGACGCAGGACACAAATTCTTTTGCCATCATGAATTCGCTGCGCCACTTATCGGGGCCAATTTCATCAGTCGTGCCATCCGAAATGTGGTCACCATAAAAAAGGACCATGGGAAGCTTCGTCAGGGCAAGGAAGGACTCAAGGGGAACGCCCATGGCCTGGGCCTTGACGGGATCGTAGAGAGTCGGCACGGGTTCCGGTACTTCCCCTTCAGGAAAAATAAAGGGCGATCCACCCGGTTCAAAAGCGATAATGGCCTTGACCTTATCCGTGCGGAAGGGGGTGCGCCAGCCAATGGTGCCGCCCATGGAATGGGTCACGAGGATGGACGGGCCCATCTTTTCAAGGAGTGCGGCCATGGCATTGGCACTCACATCGTCATCAAGTTCGCCTTCGTACGGCGTCCAAGAGCGCTGGAACTGGTTATACGTCTCAGCGTCGCCAGCCATGGCCGAATCTTCGTAGGGGACGGGCGTATCCCCGTCAAAAATGCCGCAGCGACAAAGCATGTACATCGTCTTATCGGCATACAGAGGATTTTTGCATAAGGATTGCGCCCGTCATCCGCTTTTAAGGCAAGACCGGCTTCCCCCATGCGGGGCTGGTCGATGAGGACCGTCGTGTAACCCTTGCGCAAAAAAAGGGTCTGAAAGCCTTCGCGGCCATCAGGCGTCGTTTCCCATGTCCGTTTGCACTGAGCGCCGCCGTGCTGAAAAATGAGCGGATAGGGACGCGCGTCCACGGGTACCTGGTAAAAGGCATAGGCATGGTCCCCATAGGCAATCTGTCCTTCTGGTTCAAGAAAATGGTCCGTGCGGAAAACGCCGTCATGTTTCAGCGTCGATCCGCCGATGGCAAAACTGCCTTGTTCAGCAATGATAAGAGGTTGTTTGGGGTTATTGGACATGGTTGGTTCCTTTCTTTTTTACTTGGAGCAGAAATTGCTCCGATTCGATGGAGTTAGGTGTCCCCATTACTGAAAAAAGATTTTCTTGATAGTAATGGGGACATGACCTATCGTAAGAAGTCACGTAACACAAATTCATTTTAAAGTCACCCAAAAAAATGCCGTCGTCGGGCGGGCCACTCCTAAGAATATTTTCGGATTGCAGAAGAAACCTTTTTTGCCTACGGTCCATATCGACCCATCTGCGTTGTCAAACGCATAACAAATGTCTGCTAAGTTTATAATGGACGCCGGCTATATGTACTCAAATGCGGATCCGGTACTTTGGCAGCTGCCTGGTCCTATAAAAGGCGGCTGTAAGGGAAAAGACCAGAATGCAAAAGAACCAAAAGGCGTGACTAGTCCGAAGCACAGGGGTATCGCTCTTCGGATTATTTCCCTTGGGATGACAAGAAACGTGTTTTCAGGGGCGAGGGACCAAAACCAGGAAAATTTTACAAGCATATATCATTAAAATTTCCTGGTTTTGGTGGTGGACGAGGACGCAAAGCGAACGTATCCTTGCAAGCGACAGCAAGGCTTATTCGCCCGGAGTCTCGAAGGACGCTTTTGGAGCGAAGCGGAAGTCCGAGAAACATGTTTGAGGGCGGATTAAGTTCGTTCCCACCCTTCGACGAAAGGACGTTTGGGGCCGAACTTACGGTCTTTTCACCAGCCGCCTCCGGTGGCCTTAGCCAAGGAAGGCCCTAATTATTTTGCCTTCCGCCTTAGCCGTTTGACGGGTACACCGTCAAACTCATTCGATATCAGGATGTACGACCGCCTCAAACCACTCCGTCGACACCCCTTCCTTCCGTTCCATCACAGCCACATGCTGAAAGGTGTGATGAGGTGCGGCACCATGCCAATGCTTGACGCCTTCGGGGATGGTGACACTCTTTCCAGGGAGCAGTTTCTGCGGCTTTTCACCCCAGATCTGGTAATAGCCCTCCCCTGCCGTTCCCAGAAGGATCTGGCAGGACCCATGGTGGACGTGCCAATGTGTGCGGGCGCCGTCATAAAAAGTCACGGCGGCCGCCATAGGCCCTATGCTTGATAAGGGGGCTACGTAGCTATCCCCCGTAAAGTGGTCCACATTGCGGGCATTGTAGACGCCGACAGGAAAGGCCGCCGCCTTTTCCTCTTCCAGTGCTTTTTGTACAACAGCGACGTCCGTCGGTGCAGCAAAAGTCGTTCCCACATTCATGATAAGGGCTGCACAAAATGACAGGAGACCTGCTTTTTTTAGGAAATTCTTTCGCATTCTCACGCCTCCTCTCCGTGGATAAAGTTCATGAAGGCGGCCGGCTCTTTTTTGGGCTGGGCAAGATTGGCCTTTTTTGCAAGCTCCATGGCTTTCAGGAGATAGGCCATATTGCGGCCCAATACGTGCAGGGTCCAGACCCCTTCCTTATCCTTAAGGACTTCTTCCGCCGTCGTGCCATGGACCTGGTTCCAATAGCGGCTCGAGACAATGGGCATTTCTTGGATGGCAAAGTACTTGTTCATCTCGTCAAAGGCCGCCGTGGTCCCCGCCCTGCGGGCACTGATGACGGCTGCGGCCGGTTTGAGGTAAAATGCTTTGTTGCCGTTTCCCCGTGCCTCAGAATAAAAAGCCCGGTCGAGAAACGTCTTCATATTCCCCGCAAGAGCCGCATAGTGGACGGGCGACCCAAAAAGAAAGCCGTCTGCCTCTAAGGCCTTTTTGCGGAATACATTCACGGCGTCATCAAAAACGCAGTCATGACGCTTGTCACACTGATGACAGGCGATGCAGCCACCAATGGGTTTGATGCCGATCCAAAATTCCTCCGTTTCAATTCCCTCTTCGTGGAGGACATCAGCCACAAGGCCAAGGGCTGTATGGGTGCAGCCATTTTTATGGGGAGAACCGTTTACAAGTAAAACTTTCATATTGATTCATTCGCTCCTTTATTTTTTAGGAAAAGCTTCGTTTGCAGCCCGCAGGTTATTGAGGGTCCGCGGGAAACCGACATAGGGGTTGAGGACCGTGAGCACGCCGATTACTTCGTCTTCCGTAGCTCCTGCCGCAAGATAGCCCCGCACATGGGATTTAAACTGCGGTTCGTCATTGCCAAGGGTGCCGATCGCTGCGACCGTGAGCATTTCCCGTGTCTTAAGATCCAAACTTCTGCGCGTGTAAATATCGCCAAAACAAAAGGCCGACAGGTCATCCTGCAGATGTTTTTGGTTAGCTGGCGTGTTTTTGCGCATAGTCACGATGCGCTCGCCATAAGTTGCAACCTGGAAGGCAAGGCCCTTTTCAAGGCGGTCTCCATCCGTCGTTGCGGCCTGGTTTTCAAGGGGCAGTTTCACCCCTTCTTCCTTAAAGACGCGGTTTACGCGTTCCATAGCTGTCAGCACCTTAGGAAAGCCAATATAGGGCGCCAGATGGTAAATGGCCTCGCGCACGTCAAGGGGCGTCACACCGTCAGTCAAGGCGCCGCGGACATTCTTTTCAAGTAAGTCTTGTGCCCCGCTTGCCGTGAGGGTTGCTATGGTCACAAGGTGCTGTTCCCGCCGCGTGAGACGGGCCTGTTCCATAATATCTCCATAAATATAGCCCTTCATCATAGCCTCAAGTTCTGGATCGGTCTTCTCAAGACCGAGCGACTGCTCTGCCATGGCGGTTTTGTAGTTTCTCTCCGCCACATCACTGCGGCCGGACCCAGCTGCTGCAAAACCGCTCCCACCTAGGATGCCAAAAAGACCAAGGGTCATGCCAATGATTTTCCAATTCATAAAAACACCTCATTTCCATTAGGATGGCTGTCATGGTTTCCATTCGATGGCCCCACTGTATCATCCGGGAGCAACTACCTGTCAATACTTTTTTCAAAGAAAAACAATTTGCTATTTAGCGGCATTTTATATATAATAACCGAAGCTCGTCATGTGTTTCTTTTTCGGTAATTAATACCGCAAAGCATCCGATACCCCTAGAAGGAGGAAACACAATGGATAAAGAAATCAAAGAGAAACTTCATATTGAAAAAGTCGTCAACACAGGAAGACTTTACCCCATGAAAGAAGCCTGTGAGCAAACGGGCCTTGCCTATGAAACCCTAAAATTTTACTGCAACATCGGCCTTGTTCCCGGCGTCAAACGGGATGCCAGGAACCGCCGCGTCTTTAACGACAAGGACATTTCCTGGATCAAGAGCCTCACATGCCTCAAAAACTGCGACATGTCCATCGAGGAAATGAAGGAATACCTCGCCCTGTGCCTGAAAGGCCAGTCCACCATCCCAGAACGAAAAGAAATGCTCATGAAAAAACGGGCCATCCTCATCAAAAAGCATAGCGAAATCCAGGCCGCCATTGAATATATCGACCTTAAACAGGATTTTTATGATGAAGTATTGAGCGGAAAGATCGAGTATTTCAGTAATCTGGTGGGGGAGGAATAAGTGTTGCTCTGCTCATAAAACGGAGGGCTAAGTTGATGAAGACCGTGAGGAAAAACACTGTGAGTCCGGCGCCAAATTGATTTTTCGATCACACGTCCTGCAAACAAGATTGCTTGGTGGATACTCCCGCCTTGGCAAGGCGGAACGGCTTTCACCGTGTCCAAAGCAAAAGGCCGTAAGGCGAAAGATTGTAAGGTAAAAACCATAAGAAAAGCCCAAAACCGAACGTAGACAGCGGTTCGATTTTGGGCTTTTGGTTTTTATTTAGCTTTTGTGAGAAGCTGTTCTTTTGGAAATATAGGGATCACAACAGCATCTGGTACGACCTGCGTCCAATCTTTTCCTTTAGAACTTGATGCAACGCATCGCTCCGCCTTGGTAAGACGGTAAGCGCATCGCCGATTGATTCGCAAGCTTCCATGTGCCTTAGAAAAAGCGATGCAAGAGATTCCGCAGGGTGGTTAAGTGAGTCGCCGAATTTTTCGTTTTCTCTTATGCTGAAAAATTCGTGCAGAAAGCTTACTCATAGGGCAGCGACGATAGGAGCAGTCGGAGTTTCCTCTGCCGGAAAGGCCGTTCTTCTGATGTGAAACAGCAGAGAGCGCCCCCTTTTATCCCTTACAGCCGCACCCGTATAAATCCATTGCGGCTGCGGAGGGAAAAGAATCGTCTTCGTGTACGACGGACCCGCTAAAAAATATATTGCCACTCATATTGTGACGAAATTTCCATAAACATTTATCAACATAGTTTCCCGGTTGTGGTGGTAGATGAGGAATGCCGTTGACGTTTCCTTGCGAGCGATTAGCGAGGCAGATTCGACCAAGTTCTGAGGCTGCTTTGGAGCGATGGCGAAAAGCCGAAGAACATGTTTGAAAGCGAATCATTTCGGATCCGTTTCCCCGTCAGGGGACGGTTTGGGTCCGGCGTAACTTGTGCCAACAAGTGCCTTAAAAGACCGTAGTGTATGGCGCCAAACCGCCCTACGGGAGGGCGTCGAATTGATCTTTCGATCATACGGTCCTACTGCCTTTTCGCTCGGCAGCCTTGGCATCAAATCAGTTTGCTCTTTAGGCTGACGCCTTTACTTTTCCGAATGATCGGCCATATCTACAAACTCACAATTCAAGGCCTTTAATTTTTCATAGACCCAATCCTGGTTGCAGGATCCCGTTTCTTCGAGTTGGCGTAGGTTGGCCTGGTCCCGGGCCGTAATCTTCTTTGACTGTTCCAGGACCTGTTCGGCCTGGTCCGGACGAATAAAGACAATCCCGTCCGAATCGGCAACAACGATATCACCAGGATACACAATCTGTCCCCCGACAACAATCGGCACGTTGACTTCCCCCGGTCCGTTAAAGAATGGTCCGTTAGGGCTGACGCCTTTGGTAAAGACGAGAAAATCGTCCATTTCAGCAAGGGCCGCCGAGTCACGGGTTGCCCCATCGATGATAAGGCCCTTGACGCCGCGAGCTTTGCAGTATTTGGCCGTCACTTCGCCTGCCACGGCGCGGTCTGCGAACCCACCAGCATCGATGACAACAACATCGCCCCGTTTCGTATACTGGATTGCGGCGCGAAAAAGCAGGTTGTCCCCATGGGGCAGACGGATGGTAAAGGCCGTTCCCACGACAGAACGGGTGTATTTCTTAAGAGGCGTAATGCTGTGATCAACAGCCCCAAAGCGGCTCATCGTATCGTCCAGATCGGACGTAGCAAGATCATAGAATTGGCGGACAAGTTCCTTTGGCGGACGCGTAAAGTCCTTGATGATGCGGCAACCAATATTCATATAATTATCTCCTTTTTTCTTTAAGTACCAAAATGCCATTATAGACGTTTTACAAAATTTTGCAAGCCTTTACTTAACCAAAAAGCCCGCCGCCTCTAGGGCCTCTTTAATCTCATTGAGGGCCTCCCTACTGGGAGCTTCCACGGTATGGTAATGGACGCCGCCAGCGATATTGGACAAGGGAGCTTCCGGATGGGCCCGGATGGCTTTCATGAAACGCTGCACATCCCGCCGACTCGATAGATTGAGTTTTCCTTCCAGCGTCCCATAGACAGGATGATCGATGGTCACGTTGCGGACCGTAGCTCCTGCATCAACGAAGATATTGAGTTCCTCTTCCATCCGTGACAGGTCGTGACGGACCTTGAAGCGATGCACGCGGCACGCCTCTCCCAAGATGAGATACCCCCGGTTTGTCGAAATGACCGGCACGTCCTGGGCGCGCAGAAGCGCGATATCTTGCACAATGACCTGACGGCTCACTTGAAAGGCAGCGGCAAGGACCGCCCCTGAAATCGGCGTTTTGGCTCCCTGCAGCCGCTGCCTGAGATTTTCGCGTCGTGTATGTCCATCCATCTAAATTGCCACCCTTCCTCTGATTAGTATTTGACCGACCTTATTAGGGCCATTTTTTCACAAATCACCTGTCCTGTCAATTTTCCCACTCGCCTTAAAAAAGAGAGATAAGATTTTACCAAAAAAAATGGATTTTTACGGTTTCTTTGGCAGAAACCTGCTATAATGAGGAACGTGATTTTAATGTAGGAAAGTGAGTGAACACGATGGCAAATATGAATGACCGCTATATGGAAGAATACGAAGCGGCCCGCAGCGGCAGACCCAGCATCCAGGAAACGCTGACGAAGGCGCAGAAACAGGAACGAAAGAAAAAACGGCACCGCTATGAAAAAATAGGGGCCGCCCTCCTCGTCCTGATTGGTGCCTTGAGTTGGTACTTCTTCTACTACACCCAGACGCCGCAGTATACGGTCAAACAGATTCAAAAAGCGGTCCAGCAGCATGACGCCGTAACGGTCCACCAAAAAGTTGATATGGACGGCCTGCTTTCAAAGAGCACCGACGCCATCCGCGATGCCGAGTGGGAGCTCAATCCAGACAGCGAATTCACGGAAGAAGACAAGCCCGAATTCATCAAGCACATGAAAGAAGTCATCGATAACGGCATCCTGACCGGTGACTGGACTGACTCCTACCAAAAGACCCATCCCGAGCGGGCCCTCAAGGTCAACCTGGGAGACCTTTCCCTGACCGAGATCAAGGACGTGAAGACGCAAAAAGACGAAGCCCTGGTCAATGTCAAGATGAAAAATGATGCCAGTAAGAGCGATGACATCCTCGTCCTGCGCCTGCGCAAAGACAAAAAAGGCTGGAAGCTCGAGGAAATCATGAACCTCAAATGGTACTACACCAAGATCCTCAAAGGGGAAGGCATGACGAAAAAAGAAAACGCCCCCACCCCAGGAACGGACGCCGCCCTCTATGAAGCCGTCAAAAACAAGATTGCCGAAGAAGTCCCAGAAGCCAAAGTCATCTTGAACCAACTGCCGCAGGCATCGGGGACGAAGGGGACCAAGGAAATTACGCCGGAAGACGCCAAAAAAGTCGAGGACGCCGCCCAAAAAATGCAGACAATCTTGGAAAAACCGGTTGCCGGCAAAGTCCTCCGCTCCCTATTGGAACATCAGGATGAACTGCAGGCAAAGACCCAGCAGCTCCTTGAAAAAGTCCAGAACGGAAACAACACCAAGGAAATCGTGGACCAGCTGAAACAAAACGAGACCCTCCTGGAATGGGGGAACAAAATCCTGACCTGGGTCATCAATAACCTCTAACCCTAAGGACGTAAACGTTTGTCGCTTGCGTCCTTTTTTGCTGCCTCCTCAAGAGGGCGTGCGGCCCAAAAGATCTTCTGTCCTTTCCCTTTTTTCACCGGAACGGGGCGCGCCTTTCAACGTTAGAGGCCAGGACTGTCGTATCATGATCTTTGGATGATAGGAAAAACGATTCTCCTACGATAAACCGCATAATACTGCTCATCTTTTTTTCCACTCTGATTCCATCATCCGTGCCCCGTTCACGTTATTTATTTTATTGCAGCACTGGGGAAAGGTGATGCGGGGGCAGTCAATTGGACTGGATTTGTTCAGATCAAAGATCGCTCTGATTCACCACAATGACGTGCCTCCATTACACTATGAAAAATCTATGGAAGTAATGGAGGCATGACGATTCGTACCATGTTTCGTTCCTGATTGGGGATACCTTACGCCTGGGCGCCCCCCTCCTAACCACGTGTCGTCACTCCCGCGCCCAGCTCATCAAAGCGGGAGCTTTTTACAAATTCGTCCCATATGGGCCCATCTACTTTGTCGCCCGCGACCTCAATCTCCTCGACGTACACAAACCGTATGCCTCGTCGCTGAGGCCGGGAGCGCTTCGTATCTGAACCCATCGGAACCGAATTTGTAAAAAGCAAATGGAGTAAAAGAATAAAAAAGCAGCACTATTTTTCGTATCAACCCAGATACGTAATACCGAGAAATCTTTGTACGGCGTCGCCCTTCCGCTCTCGCGTTTTTCCTAGCATCTGGACCAATCTGGGCCATATTCGAAAAAGGTAAATGAAAAGAGACCGT
>ENA-OPYT01000125-OPYT01000125.1-human-gut-metagenome-genome-assembly--contig:-NODE-125-length-24170-cov-4.145115_pt1 | contig 24170 bp, 21 predicted proteins | sample MGYA00242636_ERZ504480 | MGnify/ENA primary metagenome ERZ504480 (study PRJEB26092, sample SAMD00036228) | human gut metagenome | host: Homo sapiens | study: EMG produced TPA metagenomics assembly of...
GCACCTATTCCGTCAGCTATGTAGGGATCATCGACTGGACTGACTGGAGCTATTTGAACGCCACATCAGACAATCGGATCACTTTTGATTACATGTCTGGCGGATCAGCCACCCAAGCGCGTCTGTGTCCAGGGGATTGAAGTGAGTTCATAAAAAATTCAAATTCATTTTTTCGAGTTCGTTTTTGCCCCAAAAGAGGCGCAAAGATGGAATTTTGGGCACTGATTGCCCAAAGTGCGAAATAACGTCCTTTTACCGAATAAAAACCTTTGACAAGCTGGATTTCCTGTATTATTGTGAGGCTGTAAGAGGCGCTGCAAACAAAAAGGAAACGAGGTGCTTGTCATGGTCTGTGAATTCCCATTCCGTCAATCCGGCTGTCAAAAGGACGACACAGGCAGGATCAATCTGCGCATGGATCTCACGTTCGATGTCCCTTCCAATATAGCGGAACAGCTGGCGCTGTGGGGCATTTACAGCTTCGATGATTGCCAGTATGACGCTGAACGGAAGGTGCTGCGGTTAAGCGCAAGCACGACACTTTATGAGGAGGGAGCCTGAAATGAAAGCAAAACGTGTTTGGTCTGCGGTACTGTGCGCAGGCTTGGCCCTGAGCATGTGCGTCAACGCGGGGGCTGCCGCTCAAAACGATGAACTGCGGGCCGCGGCCAGCTATGTGTCGGAACAGGGGGTTATGGTCGGCGACCAAAACGGAGACATGGCCTTAGACCAGACTTTGAGCCGCACAGAACTGGCGGTCATTCTGACCCGGATCACAGTGAATCCGGAACATCTGGAAGCGGAGCGGGAGCTCTACACCAGAAAGTGCGAATTCCCAGACGTTCCAGAGTGGGCCAGATTGTATGTCGGATACCTATCCTTCAATGGCCTGATGGTGGGATATGACGACGGTAGCTTTGGCGCCGCAGATCTGGTGACGCCTGCGGCGGCCTGCACGGTAATCCTGCGGCATCTTGGGTATCCAGAATCCAGCGGGTGGGACTACAGCACTGCTTGTGATAAGCTGATCAGCCTCGGTCTTGCTCCGAGCGAGCTGGCGGAAAAAAGCGTTGTCACCAGAGGCGATATGGCCATTCTCCTCTACCGTGCGATGCGCAGCCCAGAGGGCGGCTCCATTGGAGTAGGCGATGCCGCCGCGGGGGAAGCAGGCGAAAATATCCCGCAGGACGGGACAGGGAGTTCGGCTTCCGGCCGCCAAGGAATCACTTACAATACCGATGGCTCGATCAATATCCCATCGGATGGGTCCCGCTATGTTCCACAGGCTGGAGATGTGATCCGCTGTAACGACGGCACCAATTATACCATTACCGATGTAAGCCGGTGGGACAAGAGTATGTTTGCCTCCGGCCCAATCGGTCCCCTGCCAGAGCCGACCTGTGACTGGAGTTTGCTCCCGCAACCGGAACTTCCGGAAATGGAGGTGCGGCACTGGCAAAATGAAACCGGCAATCATCTTCGTGTCCGCAATCTCTATGAGACACGGAGAATGCTCTACACCCTCTACAACGCCATTGGCGATAACCCGGCGACATGGGAAAACGGTGCCCCTAAGCTGAATGCCAAGGGGATTTTCCCTGTTTACATTAACCTGAGCATTCCAGACGATCTCTCCTATCAAATGTTTTGGCCCTGGAGAGCGAGTGAAATCGTTAATCTGTTCAATTCCGTGCCACCTGGAACTTACTCTATGCAAGCTTGGGATGTTTACAAGGATGGTGTATATCTTCACACTGAATATCAAATTCATGTAATCTGATTTTGGGTAGTTTATAAGAAAGGCAGCGTGCCACATGGTACACTGTCTTTCTTTTTGCCCATTTTGCATTCCCTACAATTTAATCAAACCCAATCAAGGGGGGATGCAACTATGGGTAGGGGCGTCCTCCCAATTTATATGATGGAGGTCGCTCATGAAAAAAAGACTGATTTCGATGCTCCTGGCTCTCCTTGTGGCCATGGGGCTCCTGCCAACCGCCGCTTTTGCTGCGTCCACCCCAGAGGATGCCTTGGGGGAAGTTCATATTTACAATGGAGAGGTTGAAATGTCTTATCTGTCCATCAATGGGCGGATCAGGTCCCAAATTTACACCTATTACAGTTATGATAACGGGAGCGGGAGCACCCGGGAGATCCCTGCTTACTGTGTCAATCCGAACACGGTGGGGGTCCCTCAGACCGTGGGAGTCGGCGAGAGTATTGAATATCTCGCTGATGAAAAAGCCAGCGATCCCAAGGTTGTCGGTATCGTGGCCAACGGCTATCCCACGAGAAGTCTGACCGAACTCGGACTGGGAAAATAAATATCAGGGCTACTACGCGACTAAAATGGCCCTGTGGTGCTATCTCATCAGCGATTGGGACATCAACAACCTGAAAGTCAACCCCACTCTAACCGGCGTAGAACTCCAAAGAGCGCAGAAGATTTTGGCTGCGGCAAAGGACATTTATGCCCGTGGTACGGCCTGGAATGAAATGCTCTCCCCTGAGGTAAGCTGCACTCCAGATCGGGATACCGCCTATGAGGTCACCATTGACGGAAAGCAGTACAAGCAACAGGTTTTTACTTTCTGGTCTAAAACTTGGGTATGTGATTATGCGGTAAATGTGTCTTTTTCTGATCCATCTCTCGTCCCGGAGGGCACACGCATTGTGGACATGAACAATCAGGACATTACCACGATCACCACCAAGGGTACAGGCGACGGCTATGCTGGCAAGTTCAAGGTATTGTATCCTCTGGAAAGCGTGCAGGGAGAAACCGGCAGCGTTCAGCTGTCTTTCAGCACGAATGTTTATAAATACGCCGTATTTTTTGCGATATGCCAAGAGAAAGATGAATACGGCGAACTCCAGAATTATGTAGTAGATACTGACCCCACGACCACAATGCGACTGTCCGCATACAGCAACTATTCGGACGGTACGACCATCGAGTATGAAACCGGCTTGCGAATCCTCAAATATGAGACCGGCACCGAGATTCCAATTAGTGGGGCACTGTTCGAGGTCATCGGCCCGGATGGTGACTCCATCGGTACCTTTGTGACCAATGGGGATGGCCGTATCGAAATTCCGCTGAGTAAAGTGGGGAATTATACCGTAATTGAGCGCCAAGCCCCCTCCCATTATATCATCAGCGAAGAGCCAGCACAGAATGTCACTGTCGTCTACGATGAAGTAGCCGAGGTGACATTTTTTAATGATCCCTATGGCACTCTGCGTATCGAGAAAAAAATCCGACACTGGCATGAACCTGCCGGGGGCGGTCATCAAAATTGAGCATATCGAAAGCGGCCAGACCTGGACTGCGACGACGACCAGCGCGGGAGTCGCCATTTTCGATCAGATCCCCCTGGGGGCATATCGTATCCAGGAAATCACAGCGCCGGCAGGCTGGAAGCTGGATGATACCGTCTACACCGCCACGGTGGTTGCTGGCGAAACCACTACAATCCCTATCATCAACGAGGAATTACCGGGATTGCGGATCATCAAGTATGATCGAAAAAATATGGTCGCCATGCCCAATGTCACCTTCGCCGTCTATCGGGACGGCAAATTTTTAGGCAATTTCAAGACGGACCAGTTCGGCGAGATTTTGCTCACCAATGTGGAGCCCGGCACTTACCGGGCGTTTGAAGTAGATACCGGCGATGAGGGGCACATTCTGGACACCACCCCCCAGGAGGTAGAGCTCCACGCCGGAGACGGCATTAAGGAGCTGTTGTTCTTCAACGATGTCAAGCCCGGATTACGGCTGGTGAAGGTGGATTCCGACGACCCCTCCAAGGTCATCCCCAACGCTGTATTCGAGATCAAATCGGTGGAGGGGACCTATGGACCCCAGGAGTTCCGGACGGACGAAAATGGAGAAATCGACCTTTCCATGCTCCCCCCTGGCTCCTATGTAGTGACTGAAAAATCCTGCGACGGCTATGTGATCGACGAGGCCCAGCGTATCATTGAGCTGAAGCCCAATGAAGATGCCCAGTTCGTTTTCACCAATCACATCAACCCCTCTCTCCAGCTCATCAAGCTGAGCAGCGACGGCTCCCGGCTGGCTGGCGTCACCTTCCGGATCGCCAAGATTGAGGACGGCTCTCACTATCTGGACCGCACCACCAATTCCACGGGGGAGATCTTGATCTCCGGTTTGGAGCCTGGCGTTTATTCCGTGCGTGAATTGTCCTCGGTGCTGGATCACATCCCGGATGATACCGAGCACCATGTGGAGCTGTTTCCCGGCCAGACCAGCACCATTACCCTGACCAATGACAAGCGCCCCAATCTCTATATCCATAAGGCCGATGGGGACACCGGGGCTCCGATCCCCGGGACCGTCTATCTGGTGAAAGGCGCCGACGGCCATTCTATTGCCGAGGTAAAAACGGATGAGACCGGTGTCGCCGTGGTGGAGAACTTGCTGCCCGGCGTTGTAGAGGTCATCGAAAAGTCGGTTCCGGAGCCCTACCTGCTGGCGGAGGAGTCCCAGCTGGTGACGCTGTTCCCCAATCGCGATCGGGATGTCTATTTCCAAAATTATAAGCGCCCCACCATCGAGATTATCAAGGAAAATTCAATCACACATGATCGAATCGAAAATGTACCGTTCCAGGTTTGGTACGCATCCAACAACACCGCTACCGGAGAGTACAACGACCTGGGCGTGTTCTACACCGATGAAGAGGGCCGTATCGTGCTCTCCGACCCGGACCTCTCCCTCCGTGATGGTTGGTTTCGGGTAAAGGAGCTGGAGCCGGCGCCGGGCTTTGCTCTGGCGGACCCGGACACGCAGGAGGCGTTTATCGCCGCAGGCGAGGGGCACACGTTCCGCTTCAGCAACCGGCCTCTCTCGGCCATTTCCGTATGGAAATATGACAGTGAGACTGGAGCCGCCATTGAGGGGGCTGTGTTCCAGGTCCGTTACCTGAGCGGCAACACCTCCGGTACCGGCGGCACCGTCATCGGGACCTACCGGACTTCGGCCAATGGCTCTTTCACCGTCACGGGCTGCAAAGCCGGCACTTACATCATAGAAGAGCTCTCCAGTGATGGCTCTCATGTGATCGACACCCCGCCTCAGACGGTCTATCTCTCCGGCGAGGATCAGGAGGTTGTTCAGGTCTATTTTGGCAACAGTCCCAAGGGCTCGCTGCTCATCAAAAAGGTGTCCAGTGCCGATAACTCTCCGATTTCTGATGTTCAGTTCTTTGTGACCGAGAGCGACGGCACGGTGGTGGGCGACAGCAACGGCTATTTCACTACCGATTCCGCCGGGACCATCCTCATTGAGGGCATCGACCCCGGCACCACACTTGTGGTCAAAGAAACCCGGGCAAAAGATGGTTTCCTTCTGGATGACACACCCCAGACTGCCCAAATCAAGGCCGGACAGACGGTGACCTTGGAGTTCCGCAACAAGCCCCTGGGAAACCTCGTGATCGAAAAGTGGGGGCGCACCGGAAGCACAACGGTTCCTCTGAAGGGCGTCAAATTTGAAATCAAATACGCCAATGGGCAGTTTGTGGACGCTGCCGGAGGCACCCTGTCCTCCAACGGGATCTATTATTCTGACTCCTCGGGTAAGATCACGCTGTCTGGTGTCACGGGCACCGTCATCGTAACGGAACTGGAGAGCGTACCTGGATTCACCATCGACCCGGACAGCCAGAGCCAGACCGTCACCATCAACCCCAATGATACGCAGACCCTCCGTTTTTACAACAACGCCGTGGGCGGCGTGGAGATCATCAAGGTCAATGCGAGCAAGACCTCTGAACGGATTCCTGATACCACCTTTGAGATCCGCCGCATGGATGATGCCCTGGTAGATACCATCACCACAGACCGAAACGGCAGGGCCTATCTTGCCCTGGAGGACGGCTCCTATTATGCAGTTGAAATCGAAGCAAATCCCGACTTCCGTCTGGACGATACCCCCCATTATTTCGAGGTCAAAAACGGAGAAGTGACCACCCTGCGGATCAAGAATGAGGCCAATTCCGGTATTTTGATCCATAAGGTGGATACCAGCGGCGAGGGTATCTATGGCGTCAAGTTCCTGCTCTACGATGAGGACCGCAATCCCATCGGTGAGTTCACCAGCGATGATAACGGCTATGTTTACATCACCTCTGACGACCTTCCGGACGGCGCCAATACCAGCGGACGGTTTTACTTGAGGGAGCTGGAAGCGGCTGAAGGCTATATCTTAGACGAAGAGTATAAGACCGTCTATGTGCGCCCAGGCCGCACAGCGGAAATTGAGTGGGTCAACGAGGCCATTACCGGCCAGATCCAGATTTACAAGTACGCCTCTGAAGCCAATCCTGTCACAGGTGATCCGGCAGGAACACCCCTCCAGGGAGCTATCTATGAAATCATCCATGAGCGCAGCGGCCGGGTGGTGGACTACATCACCACGGACGCCCGGGGTGTTGCTGCCTCCAAGCCCCTGCCTTTGACGCGTTATAAAATCCGGGAAGTCACTGCACCCGCCTATTTCCAGCTTGATCCCACTGTCCACGATGTCACGCTGGAGTATGCGGGGCAGATCATCAAAATCGCGGTCTATGACAAGCCGGCCAATCTGAAGGTCACAGTCACCAAAACCGGGAACAAGCAGCTCCTGGCCGGGGACTCTATGCGCTATGACCTCACGGTGGCCAACAACTCCAATGTGGCGCTGGAGAATTTCTATCTCCACGACCAATTCCCCACGGACTGCTCCACAGCCAAGACCATCACGACCGGCACTTACAACACCCGACTCAACTACCAGATCACCTATAAGACCAACTATAACGATTACCGTGTACTGGCAACCAACCTACTCAGTACCAACAACTACGCCTTCGATTTATCGGCTGTCCAGCTGATGCAGGGCGAGGTAGTCACGGATGTGCGTCTGGAATTCGGAAAAGTCCCGGCTGGATTTGCCTCGGTAGTGAAGCCCACTGTCACTGTGCAGGCCAGCGCCAGCCTAGCCAATGGCTATCAGGTGGTCAACCGGGTCGATGCCGGCGGCCAGTACATGAGCCAGTGGGAAACCGGACGGGCTGCGTGGATCACTCTGATCGTTAGACTGAATGAGCCGACACTGCCCAAAACTGGTTATTGACGCAATAAAGTGAACTGGTGGGACGGCCTGCGGGCCGTCCCACCGCTTTCCCATACGAACAGGAGGAGAGCTTTTGTGCGATACGCGGATTTCTACGGAAACAATGAGCTGCGCCAAGCGGCGTTTTCCTATGCGTCATTGCTGGGAGGGCGTTTTATTTCCAAAGATGAACATTTGGTGTATATGGATGCGGCCGGCCGCTCCTACGTCCCGCCCGCCGCAAATTACGGTGCGGAGCAGATGCTCAGGCAAGTCCGCCAGGCAGCGTCGTGGACATATCCTCTGGATGTGTTGACGATTGTTTGGCTTCATCTGCCCTATGACGCTATGGGGGACATTGATGCCTTTTATGAAAATACGGCGAATCAAACTGCCGGCAATCCCTGTCCGCTGATTCTGTAACGGAAACATAATATTTCAGATTGGAGTGGTCTTTTTGAAGATATATTTCGAGCGTTTGGGGCCTAAGCTCCCACGCTACTATATGCAGATCATGCTTATCGTGATTCTTCTGTTCAGTATGACCATCTCAGCGGCCGCAGCAGAGGACATGTGGGAGGCCGCAGACCGCATCATCAAGGATGTCTACACAAAAATTGCAGGCATCAGCACTGTACTGGCCGGATTGATGTCGGCGGTCGCCGTTGTCGGAGCCAAAGTGTCCAATAACCAGCATAAAACCGACCAGGCATGGGATTGGCTCAAACGGATCTGGCTTTGCTGGATCGTCATAAACGGGATTGGGGCATTCCTGGCATACGTCCAGCCTCTTTTCGATGGTCTGGCAACCCTTGATCCGGACGGAGGTACGTCCACCCAATGACAGATATGGCGTCAAATCACGGAAAAATCACCAGGGTATTCCCAAGACGGACGGCCGCTACACCAGAAGACCCATACGCCTTTACCGGCCCGCCGCCTTGCGGGGAATTGCCGGACATCAGCGAGGTCCATATCTCCGTAACTTTCACCTATGATATGCAAAAAGCGGAGCGGCTGGCGGATATGTGGTCCGCCACAGGGCTTCCGGTGCGAATGGGCGGTCCGGCCTTTTGTGAGCCAGGCGGTGCGTTCGTCCCCGGCCGCTATCTCAAATACGGATATGTAATCACATCACGCGGATGCCCCAACCGATGCTGGTTTTGCTCTGTACCAAAGCGGGAAGGCGGCGTTCTGCGTGAGCTCCCCATCACCTCGGGGTGGAATGTACTGGACGACAACCTTCTGGCATGTTCAGAAGCTCATATCCGGGCGGTCTTTGCCATGCTCATGCAGCGGCAGGAACGCCCGGCCTTTACCGGGGGGCTGGAAGCCCGCCTGCTGCGTCCCTGGCATGTCGAACTGCTTCAGGCGTCTAGGGCCAAGCGTATGTTTTTTGCCTATGACACGCCGGATGACTATGAGCCGCTGATTGCGGCTGGACGGCTGCTGCGCTCAGAAGGCGTCACACAGACCTCACACCGGGCGGCCTGCTATGTGCTGATCGGCTACCCCGGAGACACGATGGACGCGGCGGAAAAACGGCTGCTTGACACCTACCGGGCCGGTTTTTGGCCCTTTGCGATGCTTTACCGGGACGCCAGCGGGAAGCAGGCGGAACAGTGGCACAAGTTCCAGCGGCTGTGGGTACGCCCCCAGTCAGTTTATTATCGCATCAAAGCAGAGTTCCCGGACGGTTTTACCGAGCTGTAGATGCCGGAACATTTTTGCGGAGAGGGGTTGAATACTGGAAATGAGTCCAGATTCCCGTCTAAAAGCACGGGTCAAATTCCTCAAAGGGCAGCTCTCGGTCGGGCAAACTTTGTACTTCGCCCCCTGGGATGCTTATGAGATGAAGGAAGACGAGATACGGCTGGAGCCGGTCCAAATCAAGCACATCCCCGAGTCTGGAGGGGCGGTAAAGGTTTTGCGTGCAAATGGACAAACCTGCTCCTTTGGAATCAACAGAAACGGCAGGGTGGAATTTCATTTCGGCTATCTGGATTCTGCCCCAAGCAGCATGGCGCAGGCCGTATTTCTGAGTGAAGAACGCTTTTGGCGCTGGAGGGAATTTTATCATCTGCTGAATGAGCTTCATGCCAGCGGCATCGCAGAGTGTTATTTCAGCCCGACAGATTCCGGTTTGAAGGCAGCGCGCATTGTCTACGACATCCTGGAGAACGAAAATACGGACTATCAAAATGTGTCCTGTGCCGGCTGCGGTTTCGCAGACGCGCAGGGCGCATTGGTTTGTTCGGGCTGCGTCCGTCAAAAGGGCCTCACGGACCGGTGGCGTGCGCTGTAACACATGAAGCGCACGCTATATCTCCCGTCTCCGGTGCTTTATCCCAGTAAAAGTATAAACCAATAACGGGGGATTGCGTTTGGAAGGAGGCCCGTGCCGAATGGGAGTCCCCCGAATAGGGGGGATTTCCTATCCTTGAAAATATCTTCAAAGGTTTTGTGCAATGGATCTACAGCCTGTGTCTGGAGATGGTGCAGTACATTGCAAATTCCCTGCTGACTGTGTTCAGTATGGACCTGGATTATTTTTTTCAGGTAGCTCCTGTTGCGAAGGACATTCTTTCCATTCTGATTGCCGCCGGCTGGGCGCTCCTAATGGGAAACCTTGTATTCCAAGCCGTTCGGTCCATGGTCTCCGGCCTCGGTTTTGAGGGCGAGGACCCAAAACTCCTCTTCACCCGCACCTTTGTGTTTGCCTTTCTTCTCCTGGCAAGCCAGCAAATCTGTGAGATCGGGCTGAATATTTCCGCTCAGATCATACAAATGCTCCAGATACCAAGCAGTGTTACCGTGACCATTCCGGATGAGAGCAATTTTAATATTGGGGCGTCCTGGCTGCTGATCATCATTGTTGGCTTTGTAGTTATGTGGCAGTTTGTTAAGCTGTGCTTTGAAGTGGCGGAACGGTATGTAGTGACCGCTGTTCTGGTGCTAATGGCGCCGCTTGCATTCGGACTGGGCGGCTCAAAGAGCACAGAGGACATCTTCAAGGGCTGGTGCCGGATGTTCGCTTCAATGTGTCTGATGATGGTTATGAACATCATCTTTTTGAAGCTGCTGATTTCCGCAATGGGCTATGTGCCGTCCGGTTTGGGAGTGCTGCCCTGGATGCTTCTGATTGTCGGCATTGCAAGAGTAGCCCGAAAAATAGACAGCGTTGTGGCACGAATCGGCCTAAATCCCGCAATCACCGGGGATGGGCTTGGGCGTGGTTTACCTGGTATGGTGGCCTTTGCGGCCATTCGCGGGCTTGGAATGGCTGTAACCCGCTCCGCATCGGCCGCATCAAAGGGAAGCGGCGGCGCAAAGCCCCACGGCGGCCACGCTGCAGGCAGCTCCAGCACCCCGCCGCCTTCTTCGCCTCCATCCGGGGGTGGGGGGGCTACGCCGCCTGGCGGCGGGTCAGGTCAGGGTGGCCCAGGCCGCGGTCAGTCTGGAACGCACCGGGAGAGTGAACGGGCTGCATATGCGGCAAGCACAAGCGCGCAGCAGTCTGCCTCTACTGAAACACAGACAGCGCCGCCTTCAACGCGCAAGGATCAGCCCAAGTCCGGAGGCCCAAGCTGCCCGCCGGACGCAAAGCCAACCCGGCATACATCTGTTCCTCCCGAGCAGAGAAGCGGTGGAGCCGGTGCCGGCCAGCGCTTCAGAATAAACACGATACTTATGGGGCAGGTGCCAGAAGGGGCTGAGGCGGCCACGCAGGCAGCATCTTCCCAGCATCAGTCCGCAGCACATTCCAAACAGGCTACCGATGCGGCAGGTACTTTTTCACACTCCTATCGGAAAACCGGAAAAGAAGCATTTCGTATCACATCGGAGCGGCAATCGTCTCAGCAAGCCACTCAGGACCGTCCGCAGCGGCCTCCGATACGCCAAAACGGTACGCCTAAAATCTCCACTCCTCCAGGCGTATCTGCGCCCGGGAAAAGCGACTATGGGGCAGGAAAAGAGCTGGATTCCAGTTATAGAAGGGACATACAGCCCCCAACCGATACGGCAGGGACGCGGCGGGCTCCCAGTCCCAGCCGCCCCCTGTGGGCGGTACCCAGCCCCCGGCTGGTACGGCAGGGACGCAGCGGGCCTCCAGTTCCGGCCAGCCTCACGTGGGCAGCTCACAGCCCACGATCGGCACAGCATGGGCACGGCGGCCTCCCGGCTCAAGCCAGCATCCTGGGGAGGACACCCAGCCCATGACCGATATGGCAGGGGCACAGCGGGCCTCCGACCCCAGCCGGCCTCCCGTGGGCGGCACCCAGCCCCCAGTCGGTACAGCAGGAACGCGGCAGCCCTCCAGTCCCAGCCGGCCTCCCGTGGGCGGCACCCAGCCCCCAGTCGGTACAGCAGGAACGCGGCAGCCCTCCAGTCCCAGCCGGCCTCCCGTGGGCGGCACCCAGCCCCCAGCCGGTACGGCAGGAGCGCGGCAGCCCTCCGGTCCCAGCCGGCCTCCCGTGGGCGGCACTCAGCCTCCGGCCGGTACAGCAGGGACGCAGCGGGCCGCTGGTCCCAGCCGGCCTCCCATAGGGGGCACGCAGGCTTCCACCGGGGCAAAGGAATCACGCAGAATTTCTGGCGCCCCAAGGCCGCCTACAATCCAAACGGCTTCCGAAGAAACCACGGCAAAAGACAGTTCGGCGGGGACTCACCGGATCAAACGGCCGGCGGCTCCGCCCAATGGCAACACATCCAAAAAACGCAATAAGACCTGCTAAGAAAAGTCAAGTAGAAATTTCAAGGTAATGCGGTGCGCAAAAAGGCCGCGCCAAACCAAGCCGCTTTGCATCTCAAAATGAAACGGCGGCCAGCCAATGGCTTTATGGCGAAGATCAGGCGGTGTGTTCCAACGACTCCAGATAGGCCTTCACGGTGGCGTAGTAGATCCGTAGAAACTTATTGGCGGAAGCCATCATGTAGACGCGGTAGGGCTTGCCCTCGGCGCGTTTCCTGTCCATGAACTGGTAGACCGGTTCATCCAGCGGTGCGGTCTGCAAATAGACGCTCATAACAAGAAAGAGTGTCCGCCGTAAAGACGACGCGCCAATTTTGCTCATGGATTTGTGCCTGCCGGTCACATCACCGGAATCATTTGGCGGAGCATCCAGCCCAGCGTAGGCTACGAGCGCTTTCTTGGAATAAAAGCGGCGCACATCCCCGATTTCGGCTATGAGCTGCGGCCCCAGAGTCGGGCCTACGCCGAACATATCCATGACAACGGGATATTCCGGAAGCATGGAAGTCAATGCTTGCATTTCGTGTTTGAGAGCCGCAAGCGCGGTAGAAGTCGCTCTGAGCTGCGCAACCGCCTGTTCCACGAGCAGCTTGGTCGTTTCGGACATTGGCATGACACCAATGTGTCCGCTGGCTTCGGCGTGAATCGTGTGCGCCTTTGCTTCATTGAAGTTATATCCATACTTCCTGCACCATCGCTGGTATTTGTTTGCGAATGCCTTTTCAGATTTCTCGCTGACACAGCGGCAATGCCAAAACTCCGCCACAAAGTCCACCCATTTCTCGCTTCCATCCTCACGGGCGGGACTGCTGAACAAACGGTTTACATTAGGAAATACCGTATCCAGCAACGAAATCAGATTGTTCTTCAGAACCGTCTGTACCTTGGAATACTGCCGGTACTGGCGGTAGCAGTTCTTCAGCAGTAGCCGGGTATCTTCCTCTGGAACATATCTCGTCAAAGCGAGCCAGCGGTCAAGACCGTAATTTGCCAGCTTGACAGAATCTTTTTTGTCGGTCTTGACCCGCCTCAAATCGTTGTTCCCGTAGCCATGCACCAGCTTTGCATTGACGACGGAAACATACAGTCCTGCGTCGTGGAGCAGCTTTGCAACCGGCGTATGGTAGTTTCCTGTGGCCTCCATGACCACACGAGTCTCACCGTCCAGGCTTTTGAGCTGCCTTGCCAGTTCGCTCAGTTCACTGTCGGTGTGACGGACTTCAAAGGGCGAGATAACGACCTCCCCAAAGGGACGCATGACGGCAACCGTGCTTCTGCCTTTGGAAATGTCAATGCCAACAGAGTTCATTTGTATTCCTCCCATCTGTGAATTGCAACCGGAATCCATCTTTTTCTCATTGCCGATTCAATCTATTGGGTGACACGAACTCTATGGCTCAACCTGCTCAAATCGAACGCCGCAATAAGGGAATGGCTGACAGTCTTATTGACGGACATAGAAGCCCAAGAAAAGAGTCGTCAACCAGTTGCTTCCCTTATTGTAGCTTAGGCAAGAGATGGAAAGAAGCCCAGCCGGATGCTGGGCTTCCAACCAAAACTTATTGTAATAGAAAAAATAATTGAAATCCTCAAGGAGCATGGGTGAGCCGCATAGGAAGCGCCCATGCTCCGCCTTTAGAAATTAGAGTCAAACGGGAATCAGAAGGAGGCGTATTTAGTATATGAACGATTATCAGTCCGGATCAGGAGGAAAGGGTATTCGTGTCGCCGCAGCGGCCGCGAATATTGCCCGCGGCGCCGCCTATGGAGGGGTGTACGGCGCGGCTGCCGAGGCCGCCAAGTCTTTTCTGCCGGAGCTTATCAAGTTGGGTGTGATCCTTCTGTTCGTGGTTGTTTTGTTCCCCCTGTTCGCCTTCGTGTCGCTCCCCAATATTCTGTTCGGCTTCAACAGCTCGACAGATCAGGAAATCATCGAATTTACAGACTCTGCTCAAGAACTGACCCAAATTTATGACCGGGCGACCTCCCGGACTCCGTCCATTTTGGAGCGCCTGGTGAATACGATCCTGCCCGGTTTTCGACTTCCAGACGGGAGCGCTCAGTATGACAGCTATTCCGTCACTGAAAATCTGGGGAACTTGAATCAATACTGGCTGGTTGCCATCGGATCGACCAAGTATAAACAGGATTTGACGGCCATGGACGAGGCCGCCGTAGATGACTTGATATACGGTAAGCTGGATTATTCCACCTCTCTGATTGACCGGGTACTGAACATTACTGTCTGGGACATGACTCCGGAGGCATATATGGAAAAGCTCGGCTTCACCGATGAGGAAAAGGAATGGGCCTCCCTCCTGTACTCCGTACTGGTGGATGATCAGTCTGTATCATATGACGATACGGACGGGGATGGCTACTACAACACCGATTACGGCGATGTGACCTTTGAGCATCAGGACACCCCGGTGGTGTACTACAATCAGACGGACGCCCGTTGGGGCAACAAGCTCTATGGGAAGACCGGGACGATTGGCGCGGAGGGCTGTGGGCCGACCGCGCTGGCCATTGTGGTGGCCACGCTGGTGGATTCATCCGTTACGCCTTACGATGTGGCGAAATGGTCGGCGGAGACCGGCCACCGCTGCGAGGGGAACGGAAGCTATCACAGTCTGATCCCGGATGGCGGCGCACACTATGGGCTCACAGTAACCGGGATTGGAAACAACAGCACCAAGCTGGTAGAGGCGCTTCAGGACGGGAAACTGGTGATCGCCCTGATGTCAAAAGGGCATTTTACAAACGGCGGACATTTTATTGTCCTGCGCGGCATCACAGAAGATGGAAAAATATTGGTTGCCGACCCGGCCAGCGTCAAAAGAAGCAATCAGGAATGGGAGCTCGGCATTGTAGTGAATGAAGCCCGGCGCGGGGCCGCTGCGGGCGGTCCCTTCTGGGTATTTTCTTAGGGGGTGCAGCATACATGGATAAAATTTGCTGGATAAGGGCGTTCAGACTGCGGCATAGGGTGACGATTGCGGAACTGGCCTTCTGTGCCGGGATCTCATCCCAGCTGCTCAGTCTGATTGAGCTGGATTCTGGCCGGCAGTCGCCGCAGCATGAGGCCATGCTGAGACGCGCCTGCGCAGCTCTGATGTCCGCACGTCATGCGGAACTGGCCCAGATGGAAGCTGAGCTGTCGGCCTGTCCCAATATCTTTACGATGGAACAGGGGGATCAGGATGGGGTATGAAACTTATCACATTCCGGTAAATTACACCGACGCCGGAAAACTATTCGGCCTGTTCGAGATCCGGAATGTAGTGGAGGCTGTCCTGATCGGACTTCCGGTGCTTGCTCTCTGCGCCAGGTTTCTGCCGCTGGTGATTACCTGGAAGATCACTGTCTCCCTGTTCTTTTTGGTCCCCACAGTTGGCTTTGCACTGATTGGGCTCAAGGACGACAGTTTGACAAGATACCTAAAAACATGGTGGATCTGGCGCCAACGCCGCCGGGTCGTAACATATCGAGGAGAGGTGCATCCGCATGAATCTGAAAGACGTTATCTTCGGCAATTCCGCTGCGGCCGTCCATGACTTAGGCGGCTCCTATTCCGGGAGCAGCCAGGAGTGGCTGCCCATCAAGGATATTCTGAAAGGAGTCATCATAACCCGGGACAAGCGCTTTGTCAAAGTGCTGGAACTTCTGCCAGTCAATTTCTACACACTTTCAGAAACGGAACAGGGCAACGCAATCGCCGATTTCGCCGCCTATCTGAAGGTGGCTCCCGATCAGCTGCAGATCAACGTCCTGACTCAAAAATTCAATCTGAACGGCTATCTGAAGCTGATGAAGAATTGTTTGGACTGTGAGCAGAACGAAAGCTGCCGTGAAATGATTCTGGAGAGTATGCAGTATGTCCCCCAGCTTGTAGAGCGAGAGGCCATCACCCACCGCTTTTTCCTGACCTTTTCTTATGAGCCAGGTATGAAAGCGGCAAACAATTCTCCAGGCGCCATCGCCGCCCGTCTTAACGAACAGGCGGAAGTAGCGCGGCGCTATCTGGACCGATGCGGGATTTCGGTTCTGGAACCGGAGTATGTGGACAATTTTGTTCTGGAGCTCTTTTATGAACTGGTCAATAAGCATACCTCGCAGCATATCAGGCTCCCAGAGGGTGCGTATGATATGCTGGGGACCATCCACGGTATTTACGATGAAAGCGTTGTCGGCACAGCCCTGGAGCAGAAGCCGGAAAGTCCCGGCGCCAAAAAGAAAAAGTGGTTTATGCCAAAGAAAAAAAGCGCGGAGCTGCCTGGGCTGGAGGGCGGCGCGACAACAATCCCTGATCTGATCGCGCCCACCTCCATTGACACGCACTCCCCTCACTTCCTTCTGGTGGACGGCGTGTACCACACTTATCTTTACATTGCCGGGTATGGATACGCCACAGTGGTGGGAAAAGGCTGGCTCACCCCGCTGATTGAAGCGGGAGAGGGTGTCAGTGTCAGCTTCCAGCTGCGAAAACAGCCACGGGAAAAAATTCTCAGTTCCATTTCTCAGACCACCATGATTAACCGCTCCCGGATGCGGGATGTTGGTGATACCAGGAGCGACTTCGAGGAATTGGGCGACGCCATCAACGCAGGGCTCTATTTGAAAGAGGGGATCAACCGCGAGGGCGAGGATCTGTACTTTATGTACACGCTGATTGAGGTAGTGGCTGATGATCTGGAGACGCTGGAGCAGCGGGCCGCAGCGGTGGAAACGCTATGTGTCGCTTCGGATATGCTGGCGAAACGCTGTGAATTCAAAAACGAACAGGCGTTTTTATCATTCCTCCCCGGCCTGGGGCTTGATCCGGATATTGAGCGGAAAAGCAGAAGAAACGCTCTGACCACCGGTGTGGCCGGAGCGTTTCCTTTTGCCTCCTATGAGCTCAGCGATTCCGGCGGCATTTTCCTGGGCTTGAATCTCTACAACCGCTCCCCCGTGCTGATCGACTTTTATGATGACTATAAGTACACCAACGGCAATTTCGCCGTATTCGGGTCTACCGGCGCCGGAAAGTCTACCATCCTGCAATCTATCGGGAAACGGGTGCGGGAACAGGGGCGCAAGGTCATCTGCATCGTCCCGGAAAAAGGACATGAGTACCGCCCCCTGTGTGAATCCCTTGGCGGCCAGTTTATCAAGCTTGGCCCGGCATCTCCGGACTGCATTGGGCTGATGGAGATCAGGCGCTTCCGGGAGGACCCGTACAGCTCTCGGTCCTCCGGTGACCGGCGGGAATCCCTTCTGGCGGAAAAGGTGTCCTGGCTGAGCGTGTGGTATTCCCTGCAGAAGAAAAACCTCAGCGAAGAGGATCGGGCCTACATTGACGCATCCCTGATCGAGTGCTACCGCCGCAAGGGGATCACCTTTGACAACAGCACACTCTATGACCAGGACGGGGCATTGAAGGAGATGCCGGTCATAGAGGACTGGTACGATGTTCTGATGGACAATCCGGAGACAAAGCATCTGGCCGTTGTACTGACCCGGTATGTGTCCGGCTCTGCCGCGGCCATGGGCGGGCGCACCAATGTCGATACGGACAACCCCTATCTGGTGATCGACCTGACGGACCTGCCGGATGACCTGATCCTTCCTTCCGTCTACGCGGCCACAGGCTTTGCCACGGATGTCATCGTACAAAACGGGGATGTGGGGACCGCCCTGCTTTCGGATGAGCTTTGGAAACTCCTGGGCGCAAATTCCAATCCCCTGGCTGCGGACTACACCATGCGCATGGTCAAGCTGATCCGCTCCCAGGGCGGCATTGCCGGCGTTACCTCCCAGGGCATGGCGGACATGATGGCTCTGGACGGCGGCAAATACGGCAAGGCGATCCTGGATAGCTGCCGGATCAAATTCATCATGCAGATGGAAGAACAGGAGGCTCGGCTGGTCCAGAATATCCTAAATCTGACGGAGGAGGAGGTGCGGCTCATCACACGCTTCCGGCGCGGCGAGGGCCTGCTCTGCATCGGCCACAACCATGTCCCGATCTCCGTGTTCGTCTCCCCCAAGGAGTATGAGGCCATCACAACGTCGCCCACGGACCGGCGCGCCAGAAACAATGCCTGACCGGGCCCCGAAAAATTCTTACTTTATGCTGTGAAAGGAAACTTCTATGTTATTTGACCAGGATACGATCAAGCAGATCCAGGCCATTGCGTTTGACGCCTACAAGACAACGGGGCGGATCGCCGCCCTGCTGGACGGCGGCGGAGATGGAAATAGATCTCTGGCCCGGGAAATGTCCGCCGCCGCTTTCCGGCTGGAACGTGGTACGGTGGCATTTCGCCGGCTCTGCGAGCAATGCCAGACGCTTCCACCGGAAACCGCAAAGGATGCGCCTCCCCCGGCCCCGCTGGACTTGGCCTGCTGGGTGGAACGCAGCGATTATGGATGGCTCCATATCCGCCTCAATACCCTCCTGCCCCACTGCCGCTACGACGCACCCATCTGGCTGTCGGATACCGTGGCCCGGGCGCTGGATCGCTATGAGGCCGCCCACGCCAGGCTTCCCATGCTGGAACACGCTCTGCTCATTATTGATGAACATTGCGAGATCGATGCCAGGCGTGTGTACGACCAGGACAACAAGGGCTGGAAGGCAATCGCAAATGCCATCAAAGGGCGCCTGATCCCGGATGACGACCAGTACAGCTTGGGCGTGTGCCTTCTCTCCAGACGCCTGCCACAAAATGTATGCCATATCTACCTCATCCCGGAGCAGGACGCGGGCGACTTTCTCACCCTCCGGGCAGAAAACTATCTACCCTTTTCCCTGACCTCCGGTTACAACTACGGATCAATTCCGAAGTAGACCTTCGGATACGTTCCACCCGCAAATCCCCATATCATCGGTTACATTCCACATACAGAACAAAGGGCCACCATCGGTTACATCCGGTCTTGGAATGTAACCGATGGTGGCGTGTGTTTTCCCTTGTGGCGCCTCCCTTTGGCCGCTCCAGCAATGTCGAGACATATCTGGAATGTAAACGTCCTACGCCGTCTGCCGTTACATTGACGCCTCTATTTCCTGCACCGAGAGGAGGAATTGCGTATGCTTTACGACCGCAGGGATTTTGGCCTGCTCCGCTTGGCAGGGACCTATCAATGGCTCCCTGCGGCGCCGCTGAAAAAGCTTTCCGCATTAAAAACGCTCCGCCGGGAGGCGGAGCTGCTGTCCACCCTGGGGCTGGTCAGCTATGCCAGGAGCGGTGAGTACCTGATGCCATCGCCCCAGGGCTATGAATTCCTTTCCGGCATCGACCAGACCTGTCAGCCGCCTACCAAACGCCCATATGCGCAGAGCCCCGCCCTCCGCCGCAGGCTGGAGGTGGGGACCATCCTGCTTACCTGCATCGGGGCAGGAATTGAGCCTGCCTTCGGCAAGGTAGAACACCTGAAACGCCAGCCAGTCTTTTTCCCCGCCTTTGCCCTCCGAAACGCCGGAGGCAACCTGATGAACGCCGCCGGCTGCGCCGGATTCGGCCACTGGGGCTCTACCGCCTATATGACGCTGTACGTCAGCGCGCAGAACACCGGCTTTGTAATGACCAATGAACTGGGCCACCTCCATAACCTGGCTTCTGTGTTCAGTGAGACGCTGGATACGCCGCAGGCTTTGATCCTGGCCGGGGAGAGCTACCAGTCCGTCTATGAGGTCCTGACGGAAAAAAAACGCTTTCCAAACGGCATGGGAAAAAGGGCTTCGTGGATTACAGCGAGGCATACCAAAAGCTAAGTATTCCGGCCTGCATTGTATCCTGCGACAACACCGGCGTGATGCAGCTTGCCGTGATGCGGCAGACCGACTACCGGGCCAGGATTGCCCAGGCTGCCTTCGGCGCACGCTGGGACAGCAAGGACGATGGGATACCGGAGGCAGACGGCCATGTGGACGGAAATCCGCTGGTCATTGCGGTGGACATGGATCTGCGCCGCTTGGATCGGGTGTGTACCGCCGCCGTCCGCCAGGGCCGGAAAGAGATCATGGTGGCCGCCCTGGAGGGGCAGATGTCCGGCCTGCTGCTCTCCATCCTGCCCAAAAACGCGCCGGTCAGACCCCTACGCATCAACGCCCAGGTCCTCTCCGTGGCCTTTGGCGGGGACTGTAAGACCGGAGATCCCTGGCCGGACGCCCCTCTGACCCTGAAAGGCGGCTTCGTCCATGTTTAGGCTCTCAAAAAAGCTGGCGAAGCTGGAAGACCGCATTGCCGGACGCTGGGGAAAAAAGCTGGACCGGTTTCAAAGCAGGCATAAGGGAGAATGGAAATACCTGATCCCGCTTGGCCTTGTCGCATGGTATTTCGCCGGTATGCTGCTCAACTCCATCCGCCTGGGCATCCAGTCGGTATTTGGGGCGGACTCCGACCAGATCAAAAGCATCTGGGTGGTCAACCCGTTTGTGAACTTCGCGGCGGTGTTTACCCCTACCGGCCTGGCAACCATCGCGGTGGGCGCGCTGATGTTCTGTCTCATCACCAAAAAAGGGTACCATTGGTTTTCGGGGTACAAGTACACCCGGGATAAGCGGGGGTTTGACATTTTACCCAACGGGACGCACGGCACCTCTGCCTTTATGGGAAAGAAGGAACAGGAGAAGGTGCTGCTGACCGGTCCCATCCAGGACTTGGATGGGACTATCCTGGGCAAGCAGAAGGATGACCCGGACGACGATGACAAATACGCTGAGTACGTGACGCTGAAACCCGGCTGCGGGCTGACGGAGCACATTATGATTTATGGCGCCACCGGCTCCGGAAAGACCAGGGGCTTTGTCAAGCCCTTCATCCTTCAAGCCATGCGCCGCCGGGAGAGCATGGTCCTGGTGGATGTCAAGGGGGAAATCTACGAGGGGATGTCCCAGATCCTTCGGGATGACGGCTACGAAGTCAAGATGTTTAACCTCTTGGACAAGGAACACAGCGACGCCTGGAACTGCCTGAGCGTGATCGAGCAGGACAAAAACCTGGTCCAATCCATTGCCGAGGTCATCATCAAAAATACCTCCAACGCCAACGAACGGCAGGACTTCTGGGAGAAGGCGGAATTAAATCTGCTCATGGCACTCATGCACTATGTCGCAACTCAGACCATCCCAGGCACCAACCAGCTTCTGCCCATCCAGCAGCGGTCTTTGGGGGAAATCTACCGCATCCTTTCCAACGAGTCCTTCGCTGATCTGGAGCAGCGCTTTGAGGCGCTGCCCAAAGGCCATCCCGCCCTGCCGCCCTACGGCATTTTCAAACTGGCCAACCGCCAGATTTGGGGCAATATCGCCATTGGACTCGGAAACCGGCTTTCCGTGTTTCAAAATCCGCTGGTGGATAAGATCACTTCCTACAATGAAATCGACCTGACACTTCCTGGGCAAAAGCCCTGCGCCTACTTCTGCTGCATCTCCGCGCAGGACTCCTCGCTGGAGTTTTTAAGCTCCCTGTTTTTCTCCCAGCTCTTTTCCAGCCTGATGGAATACGGACGCCGCAATGGAGACCACGGCCGCCTGCCGGTCAGGGTCAACGTGTGTCTGGAGGAGTTCTGCAATATCGGAAAGCTGATGGACTTCAAGCGCGTTTTGGAGGTGTGCCGGGGCTCCAACATCTTTTGTCAGCTTGTGGTTCAGTCGATCCCCCAGCTCAAGGACCGCTATCCCAAGACAGAATGGGAGGAGCTTATCGGCTGTACCGATGTACAGATCTGTCTCGGCTGCAACGATGTGGACACCGCAAAGTACATATCGCAGAAATGCGGCGTTACCACCATCCGGGTGGAGAATAATCAAATGCCCATTGCCCCGCTCTTCTCACCGGTGTATTCCACCACCCGGCCCTATTCCCAGACCAAAAGCAACACCCAGCGCCCTCTTATGTATCTGGACGAAGTGCTCCACATGAATAACCGGGAGTGCCTTGTGCTCCTGCGGGGGCAAAATGTCCTAAAACTCTATAAGATCACCCCGGAAGAATTTCCGGCGTTCTGCCGGCTAAAGGATGTCCGGGTGTCCAGCCATACCCCGCGCTGGCGCATCACGGAGGAATCGGAACGGCGGCACGCTCCACAGCCGGCACAGAAGCCTGCGCCGGCGGCTGATGCCACGCCTCCCCAGCCTCCCCAGGCGCCCCCATCTCCTTCGGCTACCCCCTCTCCCCCGGAAGCGGGGATTGAACGGGAGGCCCGGAGAGAAAAGAGGCGGCCGGCCAGTGAGCCGCAGTATTCCTACGGCCTGATGGACTCCAGCCTGTGCGGTCTGGAGGGCGACGCAGAGGAGGACGCAGGCGAATTGGCGGAAACCGCTCCCTACGGCGCATTGGAGCTGATGGAGACCATGCCGGAGGATATAGGAGGCCCGCCGCTTTAATGCAGAAACGGGACGGCCGCGGCGTTTTCCGCCTGCGACCGTCCCATTTTCCCTATGACTGGACATCCTCTCCGCCGGCGATGCCAACGGGAAACCCATTCAGCTCCACCGTACCCTCGTCAGCCGGAACGAGAATATACTTCCGGCCGTTGATGACTTGGGTTTCCATCAGATAGCTGCGCTCCGGATCGATAGATACCGCGGCGTCAGCGGTTTTCAGCTCAAAACGCTTGCTGTCAATGAGGTTGGCGGGATTCAGTACAGCGCCGGCGCCGAATGATTCCCCGCATTTTTCTCCAAATGCTTCCGCCTTGGACTCCGGCACGCCGCAGTCGCGCAGGATGGAGCTGATTTCCCCCACCGTCAGCGCCAGAGGCTCCGGATTTTTGCTCTCCTTATGCTGCTCGATGGCCTCCCTCAGCCGTTCGTAGACGCCTTGGACCACCTCAACATTGCAGCAGTCCTCCAGGGAGTCGCAAAGCGCGCTCTGGAACGCCTCCTTCTGCTCTGCGGGTGACATGGGAGGCTCCGTATGGAAGACTGCGTCGATCAATTCCTGATGGAGCTCATCTGCTTTTCTGGAATAGAACAGGGCGTTATAGATGTTCGCTGCCCGGTCATCAAAGGCAGGGAAAAGGAAGCCAAGCTCCGGAGGCGCCACGACCTGCCCCTGGGCGCAGCTGTGAAACTCATTTTCCCCTGGGAAAAAGCCTAGCTCCATCTTCCCGTCCTTTACCGGGCAGATCGCGCAGACAATGTATTGGAATACCTCGTCGGAGCCGTCAGCCTGGGCCTCACCATCCTTTCCCCGGTGCGGAACATCGTATGCGTCATGCGCCAGAAGGATCAGATAATTGCTCTCTCCCATATCCAGGCTTTCGATCACCTTTTGATAAAAGGCATCCCGGGCCGCTCCATCCTTCAAGGCGGAAGACCGGAGCTGAGAGAGCAGCCGGTGCTCCGGGCCATTCATCACCTGTTCGGTGGAAAAGACAATATCAATCAGGTTTTTCCCCAATGTCCCGGACAATGCCTTTTTCAGAAGGCCAAGATATTTTTCGGCCTCCTCCTGGGGCATCTGGCCCAGGGACTCGTCCAGGTAGGAGATGATTTCCCGTCCGCTGTTGACGTAGCAGCCGTACACACGGCTTACCGCGCTTCTATCCGGGCAGAAACGGCGGCGAAGCTCGCCAAGTTCTTTTTGATTCATAAAAGACACATCCCAATTCAAGTGTATTTCCAATCACAGCGCAGGCTGTGCTTTTTATTGTAATGAGAAACGATGAAAAAATCAATCCCCGCCATCTATGCGGCGCGCCGTGTGGGCAGGGCGCATATGGCGGCGGGGCGAGGAGGAATTGTTTGTGAAGGCTGCACCTATGACACAAAAGCCTGCATTCCGGCTCATGAAGCTGGGAGATGTGCAGAGCGTCTATCACCTGCAGATGCCCCGCTGGCTGTTTACCGACCCGCGCTATACGGCCCTGTCCCTTGAGGCCAAGGTGGCCTATACCTTCCTGCTCAACCGTTTCCAGCTCTCCAGGCTCAACGGCTGGATCAATGACGCGGGCGAGGTCTTTATCATCTACACCAGGAAGTCGCTTGCCGATGAGATGCAGGTGAGCTACCGCAAAGTCATCGACTCCATGAAAGAGCTGTCTGCCGCGGGGCTGATCTGGGAGCGCCGGTGCGGTCGGGGCGACGCCAATCAAATCTATCTTGCGCTGGTGGCAGCACCAGGAGTGCCGCAACAGCAGCGCCCCTTTGTCTCAAAAAAGCATGAGAAATGAAAGGCGCTGACCTTCTGGTCGCGCCTTTGAAATTGAGCGGCAGATTGGCCAAACGGCGGGCTCGCAGCGTCGAGGGGTTCCGGCGTTTGGTAAAACGCCGGAACAAGTTAGTGCTCGATCCAACAA
>ENA-OPYT01000126-OPYT01000126.1-human-gut-metagenome-genome-assembly--contig:-NODE-126-length-24078-cov-17.259697_pt1 | contig 24078 bp, 17 predicted proteins | sample MGYA00242636_ERZ504480 | MGnify/ENA primary metagenome ERZ504480 (study PRJEB26092, sample SAMD00036228) | human gut metagenome | host: Homo sapiens | study: EMG produced TPA metagenomics assembly of...
GTTAACCGAAGGGTTGTTGGTTCGAGCCCAACTCGGGGAGTGAATGCGACCTGTAAGAAACTCTTACAGGTCAGTTCTTTCAAAAAGTAAATATGGCTCCGTGGTCAAGCGGTTAAGACATCGCCCTTTCACGGCGGTAACACGGGTTCGATTCCCGTCGGAGTCACTGAATATAAAATATTTGTTATGTATGCCGATGTGGCTCAATTGGCAGAGCAGCTGATTTGTAATCAGCAGGTTATCGGTTCGAGTCCGATCATCGGCTCTTTGGACCTTTAGCTCAGTTGGTTAGAGCAACCGGCTCATAACCGGTCGGTCCCGGGTTCGAGTCCCTGAAGGTCCACTTTAGTTCCATATTTTATATTCTGTATATGTCTGGCCCGGTGGCTCAGCTGGTTAGAGCGCCGCCCTGTCACGGCGGAGGTCGTCGGTTCGATCCCGATCCGGGTCGCTTTAAAAAGTCTGCGGAAGCAGGCTTTTTTCGTGTATAAAATTTCTTCCAGCTATAAAAGATGCCGTATTTCAGACATAGAAAAAAGTCTGAAAGACGGCATCTTGCTTAACAGATAAATTAACGGATAAAGTTTGTGCCGACGCGTGGTTCCTTTTCCGGAAGACCAAAGGATTCTTTTCCGAGCTGGATGCTCTTCATCAGAAAACTCATATTCCGTGCAAGGGTACGCATGATCTGCAGGCCTTCGAGATCTTGCTGTGCCTCGTCCGCATTATTTCCATGGATACTGTTCCAATACTGGCCGGAAGCAACCGGCATGCCGGAGATGGTGAAGTATTTGTTCAGCTCATCAAAGGTAGCGGAAAGACCGCCGCGGCGTGCAGAGACAACCGAAGCGCCGACTTTCATGGTCTTGTCAAAGTGTGTGCTGTAGAACAGCCGGTCAAGAAAAGCAATAAGTGTTGCATTTGCAGATGCATAATAAACCGGACTTCCGACAACAAGGCCGTCAGCCTCTTCAAATTTCGGAGCAACCTCATTTACCATATCGGAAAAAGCACATTTTCCGAGCTTGGAACAGGCACCGCAGGCAACACAGCCGCGGATATCTTTATTTCCGATATGTACGATTTCCGCCTCAATACCATTTTCTGTAAAGACTTTTTCCATTTCGTGCAGGGCAGTATAAGTGCTGCCTTTTGCGTGAGGACTTCCGTTGATTAATAATACTTTCATTTGATGGTACCTCTCTTTCGTAATTTTCTTTATTATAACACCGGAAAAGATGCAAATAAAGACGCTTTTTTGGGCAAAAACTGATCTTAACAGAAATAGCTGCTGGACGGTATAATACAATCAGCAAAGAAGGCAAAACTTGCAATGGGAGGTTACCAAATGAAGATAGAGAGAATTCTGATTGAAGATCAGATGGCACCGATCGGGCTGGATGAGAAAAAACCGGCATTTTCCTGGCTGCTGACGGCAGAAGAAGGAGAACAGAATCTGATGCAGAGCGCATGCCGGATCGTTGTGCGCACCGGAGAAGATACTGTGTGGGACAGCGGAAAAAATGGAAACCGGCGTATCAACAGGGATTGGTTATGAAGGAGAAGCACTGCAGCCCTGTACCAAATATGAGGTAAAAGCAGAGGTGTGGGATAACCACGGCGGAAAAGCAGAAGCAGAAAGTTCCTTCGAGACAGGCCTTATGGATTCTTTGTATGCAGCATGGGAGGGAGCTGAGTGGATCGGCGCACCGCATGCGACGGTATGCGCGGAAAACCGCGGTGTTTTTACGATCGAGAGTGAAATTTTTGGATGGAAGGCGGGAAGGGAGAAGCGGGTATCGTCTTTGGAGCCAATGACTTCCGTCTGAACGATCATACGAAAAATGAGCTTGGCATGGAAGGGGAGAAACTATATCCGTTATGCTGTGTGCCTTGAGGATGGAGATGCACGCCTCGAAATTTACCGCGTGGGCTATGCGCCGGAGGATACAGCGGAAAAACCGTTTGCCGTTACGAAACTGGTCAACTGGAAAGAGAAAACGCAGGAAATCCTGACACCAGAGAATGCCGATGCCTTTCATAAGCTGACCGTAGAGGTTGACGGCAATGTGGCATACGCCTATGTCGACGGCATCCTCGTGGATGCCATTGAAGAGCATGGATTTTTTGGAACGAAAGTATCAGGCCGCCAGCTGAATCCGAGAGGAAATAACGATGTGCTGCCGTATCCGAGACTGAATGAGATCGGATTTTATGCAGGAAAAGGGACGACAGGATATTTTAAGAATCTGACCGTAAGAAACGTAAGAAAACCATCCGCGGAAATTGTTCGTGAGACGCCGGAAGGACGGCTGGATGGGGGGAAAAGTATCTTTGCGGATCAGATTCCGGTGGAAAACGGATACTTTAAAGTAGAAGACAGCCAGATTACGGCAGATCCGTCCCATCATTCAATTCCAATGCTGCGGTCGTGTATTTCCTGCCAGAAAGAGAAAAAACTGGCATCGGCACGCCTTTATATTACTGCGCGCGGTATCTACGACTGCCGGATCAACGGACAGAAGATCACGGAAGATCTGCTGCGTCCGGGTCTGACACAGTATGACCACAGAATGAACTATCAGACATACGATATCACAGGGCTGATGAAACCGGGCCGAAACGGAATCGGCGTGACGCTGGCATCGGGCTGGTGGAGCGAGGCACAGACCTTTGTGGTGAAGAACTTCAATTACTTTGGAGACAAGGAGAGTCTGCTTGCCAAGGTTGTCATGAAGTACGAGGACGGCAGCCGCGAGGTCTTTGGAACAAATACCGAGGATTGGAAGTATTTCGGAGAAGGTCCTTACCTGTTTTCCAGCTACTTTGCCGGAGAGCAGTACGATGCGCGCCGGGCAGAGGTTTACGAAACTTATTCTCTGCCGGAGTTCGATGACAGCACCTGGGAAAAGCCAGTTGTTGTGGATACCGTCATGATCGAAGAGTTCTGCACGATGCCGGGCTTTGGACGGTCCTGGCCGGCGGTTCATGAGCAGAAGCCGGAATATATCGGTGAGTACGATGCGCCGGTGCGGATTGTGGACCGGAGAACGGCAAAGACGAGAAAAGAGCTGTTCCCGGGTGTGTATCTCTACGATCTGGAACAGGAGATGGCCGGTGTACCGCGGATTACACTGCATGAGAAGGCGGGCACAAAGATCATCATCCGCTATGCGGAGGTGCTTTATCCGGATCTGCCGGAGTATGCCGGAAAAGAAGGCACGATGATGCTGGAAAATTACCGGGATGCGACGAGTACGGATGTTTATATCTGCCGCGGCGGGGAAGAGGTGTTCCAGCCGAAGTTTACCTTCCACGGCTACCGCTATATTGAGATCAGCGGTGTGGAGCATGCGCCGGAGCTGGAAGAAGTAGAGAGTCTTCAGTATTCTTCTGTGACGGAATTCCATGGAAGCCTTACGAGTAGTCATAAACTGCTGAACCGGTTTGCCGAGAATGTTTCCTGGTCACAGAAATGCAACTTTATCAACATTCCGACCGACTGCCCGCAGAGAAATGAGCGCATGGGCTGGGCGGGCGATACGCATATTTTCTGCCATACGGCGCTCAACAACAGCAGCCTGAAGAAATTCTATGAGCGGAACCTGCAGGCGATGTGTGATCTGCAGACACCGGAAGGCCAGTACCCGGAGATTGCACCGGTGGGCGGCGGATTCGGCGGCATTACGTATGAGTGTGCGAGTATTTTTATGGCGTGGGAACTGTATGAGCAGTATGGGGATATCCGCACACTGGAGAAATTTTATCCTGGCATGCAGAAATATATGGACTATATGAAGGATAAGGGTCTGCCGGGAACGAAGGTAAATCCGGCGATCGGACCGCTTGGCGACTGGCTGGCACCGGAAGAGACGGATCTGCTGCTTTTATGGAATGCATTCTATTATAAAGAAGCCGATCTGATGAGCCGGATTGCCGGTGCGCTCGGAAGAACAGAGGAGCAGCATCAGTATGAGGCGCTTGCTGCGAAGGTGAAGAAATTCTGGAATGAGACATTTGTACTTCCGGATTCCGGAAAGACCTGCAATGCGGACGGAACGCTGTGTGATACGCAGTGCTCGTATGCAATTGCACTGTCTTATGGTGTGGCAGAAGACAGAAAGAGAATAGGAGAGCATCTGATCCGAAAGACGAGAGCGATCGGCCATACGGTCGGAACGGGATTCTTTGGAACGGGTATTCTGAACCAGATGCTGACCGAGCAGGGCGCTGTGGAGGATGCCTGGAAGATGATGCTGCAGACGGCATTCCCGTCGTGGCTGTATCCGGTGACCCAGGGAGCGACGACGATCTGGGAGCACTGGGATTCCTACACGAAGGAAAAAGGCTTCGGCGGACAGAATGCGATGAACTCGTTCAATCATTATTCTCTCGGAAGCGTTCTTTCCTGGCTGTATCACACGGGACTTGGTATCCAGAGAGACGAGACAAAACCGGGTTATCAGCACATTCTGCTGAAACCGCAGCCGGGCCCGCTCGAGTTTATGAAAGGTTCCGTAGACAGCCCGTACGGCGTGATTTCTGCCGGATGGGAGCGGAAAGGTGACAAAATAGAGTATCAGGTTACGATTCCGGTCAATACAACGGCAACCCTGTTTAAAAACACGCAGGATCCGGCGGATACCGTGGAACTGGGAAGCGGAACGTATACTTTTATGCTGTAAAAAGAAAACCCGAAAGGCTCCGGCAAAGAAATGGGAGACTTTCGGGCGGAAAGAGAAACGCTGTCGGAGAGAAGAGAACTCCGGCAGCGTTTTCTTTGTCATGTTTATTTTTCGGCAGTCATGTGCAGATGACGTTTGATCGCTTCAAAGCTTTCCTGGCTGATGACATGCTCGATGCGGCAGGCATCTTCCGTGGCGGTCTGCTCATCAACACCAAGGCTCATCAGGCCGCGGGAGAGGAGCTGGTGGCGCTCATAGATCATCTCTGCGATCGCGCGTCCGCTGTCGGTCAGGTAGATGTAGCCTTCCGGCGTTACGCGGATCTGCTCTTTTTCTCTTAAGTTTTTCATGGCAACGCTGACACTTGATTTTTTAAAGCCAAGTTCTTCTGCAATATCAACACCGCGTACAACGGGTTTTTTCCTGACTTAAGACTAAAATGGTTTCCAAATAATTTTCTGCGGATTCGTTCGTTTTCAGCAAGATGTTCACCTCGTTTTTCTAAATAGCTGAAGATTCATAAATATATATTACATATAGAATAGCATATTTTTCGGAATAGGGCAATGATGGTTTTTGATGGTTTTTCTTAATTTCAGAAAAGTTGTAAGATTTCAGAAAAAAAAGACAATGAGGATAGAAGAAGAAAAGCAAGATAAAAGATGACAGGGGGCAAAAAGAGAGGTAAAATAGGAAAAAACAATGAAATTTAGATGGAGGTTAGGACATACCATGGAACAGGTGATAAAGAAAAGACTGCAGCAGGTGATGGATGCGTCCGTTGCAAAAGGAGAGACACCGGGCTGTCTTCTGATGGTGATCAAAGACGGAGAGGAGCAGGTTTATCTGGAGAGCGGATATGCGGATATCGAAGCAAAAAAGCCGGTTTCCCGCGATAATATTTTCCGCCTCTACTCCATGAGCAAGCCGATTACCGCGACGGCCATGATGATTCTGGTAGAGCGCGGAATCGTCGATCTGGCGGATCCGGTCAGCAAGTATCTGCCGGGCTTCCGGAACCCGGTTGTATGTACAGCGGATGGGAAGATAGAAAAAGCGGAGCGGGAGATCCTTCTGGAGGATATTATGAATATGACATCCGGGCTGACGTACGGCGGAACGGATGAGACGGGACGGCAGACCGATGCACTTTTTCAGGAGGTGATCCACGGACTTAAGGAAGAAAACGGCGGAACGATCAGTACAGTAGAATTTGCAAACCGTCTTGGAAAAGTCCCGCTTCTGTATCAGCCGGGCCAGTCCTGGAGTTATGGAACGTCGGCGGATGTCGTAGGTGCGGTGATTGAGGTGGCAAGCGGCATGCGCTTTGGGGATTTTCTGAAAAAAGAAATTTTCGAGCCGCTCGGCATGAACGATACCGATTTCTGGGTTCCGGCAGAAAAGCAGGATCGTCTGGCGAAGGTGTATGACTGCAGGGAGGGACAGCCGTCCGTCCGTTATCTGGACAATAACCTTGGCATTCAGAACGATATGGCGTACCGCCCGGCATATGAGGCAGGCGGAGCAGGCCTTGCATCTACCATCGACGATTATGCGAAATTTACGCAGATGCTGCTGAACGGCGGCACCTACAACGGTGTACAGATTCTCCGTCCGGCGACGGTAAAATTTCTGGGAGGCCACACATTAAGCGCGGTACAGCAGGCAGGCTTTGATAACTGGATCGGTCTGGAAGGATTTTCCTACGGAAATCTGATGCGTGTTCTGGTAGATCCGACGCGTGCGGTAACGCTGGGAAGCAAGGGTGAGTTCGGCTGGGACGGCTGGCTTGGATGCTACATGGAAGTCGTGCCGGAGCAGAATATGACATTTCTGATGATGACCCAGAAAAAAGATGCCGGAACGTACACCCTGTCCCGGAAGATCCGAAATATTATTTTCAGCGAATAACTTTTCATGAGAGTGATTCTCAAGTAAGGCCTTCCGGCCCGTCAGATCAGACGAAAAAAGTGCCGGAAAAGAAACAACTTAACGAATCAGACGGAACATATGAGCAAATTGCTGTAAAACTACGTCGAATTTTGTCTAAAACGGATATTTGCAGTGAGACAGATGTATGCTATTTTAGTGTCAGTCGAAAATGAAGGCGATTTCATTACTACTTTCAGAAAAAACAGCAAAAAAGGGATATCGTGTAAGTTTTTGACCGATTTTGAAGGAAATAAAAGAAAGAATTCAAAATCATGAAAAGAAGACTAAAAAGCAGAAAGGATGCAGAAAATATGATTTCGTTACCGTTAAAGTTTGATGAAGTAGAGAGTGTAGAAGAATTTGTAAATATGGTGAAACGCCTGGATTACGACGTTGACGTAAAAATAGGACGATGCGTCTTTGATGCGAAATCCCTGATGAGTGTCCTGATGATCGCCGGAAACCCGGATGCGGTTGTGGAAGCCCATACGAACGATATCGAAGCATTTAAAAAGAAATTTAAGGATTACCTTCAGTAAGAAAAAAAGTCGGAAAGGCACTGTGTGTAAGATGCATGGTGTCTTTTTTGATGCACGAAAAAGCGGGTGAAGTATCTTGCCGGGGAGACGTGTGCATGGTAAAATAAAGTCTATTGGGATGGAAATAAGAGAATCAAAAGAACGGGCTGATGTAGAAGAAGTTTTTCGTAAAAAAGGAGGTACAAAGTGGAAGAAGAGAAACTGGAAAGAAGCATCAGAAAATCAGAGATTCCCGGACTTACGAGGGAAGAGGAGGAAGCACAGCTTGCGAAGGTGATCGGGATTGCCGAGCAGAATCTGGAACAGGCGAAGGCGGATATCCGGCTGGCGAATGAGGACCTGGCGGATCTGATGGAGACGTACGACGCAAAAGAGGCGGAAGGCCTGGCGCTCTGGAACAACGCGACGGCGAAGCTGAATGCGTACCAGCACGGCATGGCGCGGCTGGAAAAAGCGAGAAAGAAGCCGTATTTCGGGCGGATTGATTTTCAGGATCCGCGGCTTTCGTTTTTAGAGTCCTATTACATCGGGCGCGTCGGCATTTCCGATGAGAAGGCGGAGCCGGTTGTGCTGGACTGGCGGGCGCCGATTTCCTCCGTCTATTATGAGAACAGCACCGGGCCGTGCAGCTATACGGTGAGTTCAGAGGGTACTTTTTCGATTGATCTGAAAAGAAAGCGGACGTATGAGATTGAAAATGACCATCTGAAAGACTTTTTTGATTCCGATGTGGTAGCGAACGATGAGCTGCTGACAAAGTATCTGGCGAAGAACAAAAAAGCGGTGCTCGGTGAGATCATTGCGACGATCCAGCAGGAGCAGAACCTCATTATCCGCAGATCCCCGAAGACGAATCTGATCGTACAGGGCGTGGCTGGCTCCGGAAAGACGACGGTGGCGATGCACAGGATTTCGTACATCCTCTATAATTACGAGGAGGACTTCCGGCCGGAGGATTTCTATATCATTGGAAGCAACCGCATTCTGCTGAACTACATTACCAGCGTTCTGCCGGAACTCGATGTGTACGGCATCCGTCAGATGACGATGGAGCAGCTTTTCATCCGGCTTCTGTATGAGGACTGGGACGAAGAAAAGTACATGGTACACACCATCGACCGCGCGGATGAGAAAAACAGCATAAAGGGCGGAAGCGGCTGGTTTTTCGATCTGGAAAATTTCTGCCGTACGTACGAGGCAGAGCAGATTCCGCGGGAGCCGGTGCGGCTGGAAAAAACGGGAACATTGCTTCTGGACGCCGAGTATATTGATAACTATTGCAGGGAGCAGTCCACACTTTCCATGGAAGGAAAGATGTGCATGCTGAACGAGATCCTGCTGGCAAAATTTGAGAACGAGGTTTCGGGAAAAGAAGTGACGTTTCCGGCGCGCGAAAAAAAGGCGCTGAAGCGGAAATACGAGAAATATTTTGGAGATGGAAAATGGCGGGGATCCATTTTTGATCTCTATTTACAGTTTCTGGAGCAGCAGGCGGAGAAAGGAAAAGCGGTGGAAGTGCCGGAAAACTCCTTTGATGTCTATGATCTGGCGGCGCTGGCATACCTCTATAAGCGGATCAAGGAAAACGATCCCGTGCGCGAGGCGAGCCATGTGGTCATCGACGAGGCGCAGGATTTCGGGATGATGGCTTACCAGGTGCTTCATTACTGTCTGCGTGACTGTACGTATACCATTATGGGAGATACGTCGCAGAATATCCATTTTTCCTACGGCCTGAACGACTGGGAGGAGCTGAAAAAGCTGATTCTGACCGGCACGTACGATGCGTTCGGCGTTCTGCGGAAGAGTTACCGGAACACGGTGGAGATCTCCGATTTTGCAAATGAAATCCTGCGGCACGGGGATTTTGCGATTTATCCGGTGGAGCCGGTGCTGCGGCACGGAACGGCGGTGCGGAAAGAAGCATTTGACGATGAAGCGGCGCTGCTCGCCGCGGGTGTTCAGACAATCAAGACATGGCAGGCGCAGGGATATGAGACGATTGCCGTTGTATGCCGGGATGAGGCAGAAGCGGCGGATACGGCGCGGAAGCTGAAACAATACGTGCCGGTTGTGGAGGAGGATCTCGAGACGGCAGAGTTCGGCGAGGGCGTGATGGTGCTCCCGGTGGCATATACGAAAGGTCTTGAGTTCGATGCGGTGCTGCTTCTTGATCCGACGGAAGAAAAATATCCTGAAAATGACGGGCAGGTGAAGCTGCTTTACGTGGCGGCGACGCGGGCACTGCATGAGCTGGCGGTGCTGTATACAGGAGAACTGACGGGAATCCTTGCCAAAGAAGCGCCGAAGGGCCGTCACAATCAGGAATTTGCCATGGAGACGCTGACGAAGGCGAAAGAGTATGAGAAGGTTTCGCTGACGCAGAAGAAGGCGCGTGAGGAGAACCGCGCGATCGGCATTCAGGAGATGGACGAGCGGAACAGCCATGGACCGAAACGGATTGTGATCAAGCCGGAGCAGAGGCCGGGAATGGCGCTTGGAAATACAAGCACGACCGGAACAGCGGTGATGGCAAAAGGCAGTACGGCAACGCGGAGGGCTGCGGCAGAAACGGGAGAAGAAATTGCCGCAAAGACAATGCAGCAGCGTGCACCGGAAGGGGTGTCATCTATTTTTGCTGGTGCGGCTTATCATGGAAAGGCAGGCGGCAAAGCGCCGGGAAGCAGACGGAGTGCAGGAATGCAATATGGAACGGGCATGGCCGGAGTGCAGAGTGCAAAAAGACCGGGCGGAGCAGGTATGGTACCAGGAGAAGCCGAGAAGACGGAGCGCCTGAATACCTCACTTTACGCTTTCGGTGCAATCCCGGAAAACGAGCTGCTGCGCATCAAGGGCCATTCGAAGATCAAGTGTGCGGTGAAATGGGCGAAGAAAGGAAAATCGGCGGTTGAGATTGCCAGCATGTACGGCATTTTACGTATCACCCCGATCACGCCGGAGGTGATCCGCATCAGTTTCGTAAAAGGTGTGACCGCAAAAGTGCAGGACACGTACTGGAAGCCGAAGGCAGACACCGCGTTTCCGTGGAGTGCGAAAGAATCGAAGACGGCGGTTCTGGTCGAGACGGAAAAGCTGCGCGTCATGGTAGAAAAAAAGGACGGCGCGGTGCAGTTCCTGACGCCGGACAACAAACCAATCCTTTCCGAGAAGCGTGACGAGCCGCGCATGATCGACGGCGGCATGACATGGACGTTCTTCGACTGGAGCGGTTCCGAAAAGCTGAAAGCAAAAGGCATTCTTTCGACCGAGTGGCTGGATCTGACCGCGAAGGCGCGCTACGTCTCTTTTGGCGGAAAGCAGGCGCGGATGCCGCTGTTTGTTTCGAACCGCGGCTACGGCATTGCGGCCGCCGCGTCCCGGACGGCACTGCTGTGCAATGTACGGACGTTTGGAACGTATCTTCACACCGCAGGGGACGGACAGATTGATTATTACTTCATTCTCGGAAAAGACCGGGAGGAAATTGTAAAACAGTATAAAGAGCTATAAAAGGAGCAGACATTTTATGAAAACTCTGGTAATTGCAGAAAAACCATCCGTGGCACGCGACATTGCGCGCGTACTGGGGTGCAGCAAAAAAGAAAACGGAGCGCTGGAGGGAAACAAGTATATCGTTACCTGGGCGCTCGGCCATCTGGTGACGTTAAAAGATCCGGAAGACTATGACAAAAAGTATAAGGAATGGAATATGGCAGTTCTGCCGATGATGCCGGAAAAACTGCAGATCAAGGTCATTCCGCAGACGGGAAAACAGTACCATGCAGTGACGACACAGCTTGCGCGGAAGGACGTGAATGAGATTGTCATTGCAACCGATGCCGGACGCGAGGGTGAGCTGGTGGCGCGGTGGATTCTCGACAAAGCACATAACCAGAAGCCGTGTAAGCGTCTCTGGATTTCCTCTGTGACGGACAGGGCGATCCGTGAGGGTTTTGCCAATCTGAAGGATGCGAAAGAGTACGACAATCTCTACCGCGCTGCCGTTTCCCGTGCCGAGGCGGACTGGCTCGTCGGCATCAATGCGACGCGGGCGCTGACCTGTAAATACAATGCACAGCTTTCCTGCGGCCGTGTGCAGACGCCGACACTTGCCATGATCGCACAGCGCGAGCAGGAAATCCGTGAATTTGTCCCGAAACCGTATTACACGGTGACGGCCGCGGCGGGCGGTGTGGTCTACACCTGGAAAGATGAAAAATCGGGCGGCACAAGAATCTCCGATCCGGAAAAGGCAAAGCAGATCGCAGAGAAGGCAAAACGGTATCCGCTTGTCTTACAGAACGTAGAAAAGAAGAAAAAGCAGAAAGAAGCGCCATTGCTCTACGATCTGACGGAGCTGCAGCGCGATGCGAGCGCACGGTTCGGCTATTCGGCAAAACAGACGCTGAATCTGATGCAGAGCCTCTATGAGACCCATAAAGTCCTTACGTATCCGCGGACAGATTCACGGTATCTGACGAAAGATATTGTGCCGACGTTAAAAGAGCGGCTGGATGCGGTCAGCATCGGCCCGTACAAAGCACTGGCCCAGCAGGCGAAGCGCAGTCCGCTGAACGGAAAGCTCTCCTTTGTCAATGATGCGAAGGTTTCCGATCACCATGCCATTATCCCGACAGAGCAGTACGTGCAGTTATCCGCACTCTCGAACGAGGAGCGCCGCATTTATGATCTTGTTGTGCGCCGTTTTCTTGCGGTACTGCTGCCGCCGTGTGTATATGAAGAGACGGTGATCCAGGCTTCCATCGAAAAGGAATGCTTTACTGCGCGCGGAAAGCGCATGGTCGAGAAAGGCTGGCAGGAGGCGTACGAGGATAACCGGTACGACGAAGAGGATGAGGCGAAAGAAGAGGTGCGGGAGCAGAATCTGCCGCTTCTGGAGGCAGGCATGAAGATCGGGCAGCCGAAGATTAGTCTCCGCGAAGGAAAGACAAAACCTCCGGCACGCTTTACGGAAGGAACGCTGCTTTCCGCGATGGAGAATCCGGTCCGTTACATGGAAAATCGCGACAGCAGTCTTGTGAAAACGATCGGCGAGGCGGGCGGCCTTGGAACGGTTGCGACCCGCGCAGATATCATCGAGAAGCTGTTCCGCAGCTTTCTGCTGGAGAAAAAGGGGAATGAGATCTATCTGACCTCGAAAGCACGCCAGCTTCTGAAGCTGGTGCCGGCGGATCTCAAAAAGCCGGAGCTGACGGCAAGCTGGGAGATGCAGTTAAACGAAATCGCAAAGGGAAAGAAGCGGCGCGATGCCTTTATGAAAGAGATCCGGAGCTACACGGTGGAACTGATTGAGGAGATCAAAACGGAAGAGGGAACATTCCGCCACGATAACCTGACAAACAAGAAGTGCCCGAACTGCGGAAAACGGCTGCTGGCAGTCAATGGAAAGAATGCAAAGATGCTCGTTTGCCAGGACAGAGAGTGCGGCTACCGTGAAACGGTTTCCCGTACGACGAATGCGAGATGTCCGGTCTGTCATAAGCGCATGGAGATGATCGGAAAAGGCGAGGATGCGATGTTTGTCTGCTCCTGCGGGCACAAGGAGCGCATGACAAAATTCCAGGAGCGCCGCAAAAAAGAGGGCGGCGGCGTGACGAAGCGGGATGTGGCAGCCTACCTGAAAAAACAGAAAAAAGAGGCCGAAGAGCCGGTAAACAATGCATTTGCCGCGGCATTAAAAGGAATCAAATTATAAAAAACGGAGCGTGTCTGCCAGAATGTGGAAAGCGATGGCAGGCGCGCTTCTTTTGTTAAAATCGTAGAGAAAAGAGTCAAAAAAATAGATTGTTTTATGCAGAGTTATGCCGTAAAATAGAAACAAATGGGATAGAAAACCAAAAATTCTGAAAATAAAAAACAGGAGGTTTTTCAATGAAACAGACAGATTTGGAAAAGCTGCTGGCGGATATGTCGCTGAAAGAGAAAGTGGACCAGATGCTTCAGTTAAGCGGAGCATTTTATCTGGGAGATGAAAACAGCGTCCTGACCGGTCCGGCAAACGATATGGGAATCGGAAAAGAGGATCTGGAGATGGCAGGCTCCATTCTGGGAGCAGCAGGCGCCGATACGATGAAAAAACTGCAGGACGACTATATGGCAAAACAGCCGCATCACATCCCGATGCTGTTTATGATGGATGTAATTCACGGCATGAAGACGATTTTCCCGGCGCCGCTGGCGCAGGGAGCCACTTTTGATCCGGAGCTCTCCGGCGAATGCGCATCCGCAGCTGCAAAAGAAGCATCCGCAGCCGGACTTCACGTTACCTTTTCCCCGATGGTGGATCTTGTGCGCGATGCAAGATGGGGCCGTGTCGTGGAATCCACAGGCGAAGATCCATACCTGAACAGCCGCTTTTCCGAGGCGATCGTAAAAGGCTTCCAGGGCGATGATTTAAAAACACCGGGAAAAGTTGCCTCCTGCATCAAACACTTTGCAGGCTACGGCGGAGCAGTCGCAGGAAGAGATTACAACACCGTAGAGCTCTCAGAGCATACCTTCCGTGAATTCTATCTTCCGGCATACAAAGCAGGCATTGATGCGGGCGCAGCGATGGTGATGACATCATTTAACACGATCAACGGCGTTCCGGCGAGCACCAACAAATGGCTGATGCGCGATATCCTGCGCGGCGAGATGGGATTTGACGGCGTGCTGATTTCTGACTTTGCAGCCATTCTGGAAACCGTTGCCCACAGAAGCTCGAAAGATGCCGCCGATGCAGCGAAAAAAGCGCTGGAGGCAGGCGTGGATATTGATATGATGACATCCGTTTACGCCGCAAACCTCTGCCGTCTCGTAGAAGAAGGTGAAGTGGACGAGCATCTGATTGACGAGTGCTGCCTGCGGATTCTGGAGCTGAAAAACAAACTGGGACTGTTTGAAAATCCATATAAAGATGCGGATGCCGAGAAAGAGAAAGCATACAACCTCTGCCCGGAGCATCGTGCACTGGCGAAAAAAGCAGCGGAGGAATCCTTCGTCCTGCTGAAAAACGACGGTGTACTGCCGCTCGACACTGCGAAAAAGATCGCATTTATCGGCCCGTATACCAACAATCATGAAATCAAGAGCAGCTGGTCCTTCACCGGCGACAGCAAGGACTGCGTGACGATTCAGGAAGCAGCCGAGAAAGTATTCGACGCATCACGCACCACGTATGCAGAAGGATGCCCGGTTATCGGAAACGATGTGGAGCTGATCGGATTTACCGAGACGACACCGAAAAAATACAGTGAGGAAGAGCTTGCTGCCATGGAGCAGAGCGCACTACAGGCAGCAAAAGAGGCCGATCTCGTGGTCATGCCGATGGGTGAGCATTATCTGCAGAGCGGCGAGGCGACCAGCCGTGCCATGATCGATGTGCCAGAGATCCAGATGGAGCTGTTCCACAAAGTGCTGGCCGTCAACCCGAATGTGGTTGTCGTTCTGTTCAACGGCCGCCCGCTGGATCTGCGGGAAATTAGCGCGAAAGCAAAAGCCATTCTCGAGGTATGGTTCCCGGGAACCGAGGGCGGAAGCGCTGTTGTGGATGTTCTGACCGGAAAGAAAAATCCGTCCGGCAAGCTGCCGATGAGCTTCCCGTACTGCGTGGGCCAGGCACCGGTCAGCTACAACGAGTATTCCACCGGAAGACCGAATCTGCCGGGCATGAAAGAGCGGTTCCGCTCCAAATATCTTGACATTCCGAATGCACCGCTGTATCCGTTCGGCTATGGTCTTTCCTACACGACATTTGCCGTTTCGGATGTCGTGCTTGACCAGAACGAGATGGATAAGAATGGCAGAATTGCAGCAAAAGTAACCGTGAAGAATACCGGTGATGCTGCAGGCTGCGAGGTTGTTCAGCTGTACATCCGCGATGATTATTCCGATGTGGTTCGTCCGGTGAAAGAGCTGAAAGGTTTCCGGAAAGTAGAGCTTGCCCCGGGTGAGGAGCAGGAGGTTACGTTCTATATTACCGAAGAGGATCTGCGCTACTACCGGCTCGACGGAACCTTCGGCAGCGAGCCGGGTACCTTTACGGTGATGATCGGCAACAGCAGCACGACGGAAAACAGTGCGGTATTTACTTTAAAATAAATTGGGAAAAGAAGGGTGAAACTTATGGAGAAAACAACAAAAAACGGAATCCACCGGATCCGCCAGGAGGGCGGAAAAACGATCGCCTGGGCAGAAGAGTCCGGAGTTAAGGTACTGGAAAAAGACGGGTATTACTTTAAAGACCTGGCAAAAACCGGTGAACTGCTGCCGTATGAGGACTGGCGTCTCTCTGATGAAGAGAGAGCCGCAGACCTTGCGGGCCGTCTTTCCATCGAGGAGATCGCTGGCCTTATGCTGTACTCACCGCACCAGGCCGTACCGCCGATGCCGGGCGGTCCGTTCCAGGGAACGTTTGACGGAAAAACGTATCTGGAATCCGGCAAAGAACCGTATGCGATTTCAGATCAGCAGAAAGAATTTCTGGAGGACGAGCACATCCGCCATATCCTGCTGACGAACGTGGAAAGCCCGGAGATTTCCGCAAAATGGAGCAATGAGCTGCAGAAACGGGCAGAGACACTGCCGTATGGTATTCCGATCAACCTCTCCTCTGATCCGCGGAACGGAGCAAAGGATTCCGGCGCAGAGTTCAAGAGCGGCGGAAGCGAGATCAGCAAATGGCCGGAGGGTGTCGGCTTTGCAGCATGCTTTGACCCGGAAGTAGCCGGACAGTTTGCAAAGGATGCCTCCCGTGAATACCGGGCACTCGGCATCACAACGGCACTCGGACCGCAGATCGACCTCTGCACCGAGCCGAGATGGATGCGCTTTGTCGATACGTTAGGCGAAGAAGTGGAGATGTCCAAAAAGCTTACCAAAGCGTACTGTGACGGTATGCAGACAACGGAAGGGGAAGCAGACGGCTGGGGAAAAGACAGCGTCAACACGATGGTCAAACACTGGCCGGGCGGCGGCACCGGAGAGGCTGGACGCGATGCACACTATGCATTCGGACAGTTTGCCGTTTATCCGACCGGAAATTTTGAGGAGCATTTAAAACCGTTTACCGAGGCAGCCTTCCACCTGGACGGACCGACTGACTGCGCATCCGCGGTTATGCCGTACTACACCGTATCCTACGGCGTGGACAAGAAAAACGGCAAGAACGTCGGAAACTCCTACAGCGAGTACCTGATCAAGGATCTGCTGCGCGGAAAATATGAATTTAAAGGCATTGTCTGCACCGACTGGGGCATTACCCAGGATCCGGAGAAGACGATTGAGGGATTTGGAAGCCGCTGCTACGGCGTGCAGGATATGACCGAGGCAGAACGGTGTCTGCTGGCGATCACAAACGGCGTTGACCAGTTCGGCGGAAACAGCGAGTCCGGTCCGATTGTCGAGGCATATAAGATCGGCTGTGAGAAATACGGCGAGAAAGCGATGCGTGAGCGCATGGAGCTGTCCGCCAAACGTCTTCTGATCAACATTTTCCACTGCGGCTTGTTTGAGGACCCGTATCTTGATCCGGAAGAATCCGCAAAGATTGTAGGATGCGAAGAGTTCTGCCGCCATGGCTATGAGGCACAGCAGAAATCCATCGTCCTGCTGAAAAACAGTGCGAAACGTGCACCGGAAGGACAGAAGGGTGTGCTGCCGCTGAAGAAAGGTTTGAAGGTTTATATTCCGGAGAGAAAGATCGGACCGTCCAAAGCGTTCTTCCGCATCGATCTGCCGGCAAAAACCGAAGATCCGCTGCCGGATGGACTGCCGTCCAAGTACGGTACACGCGTGGCATCACCGGAGGAGGCCGATGTGGCGCTGGTATTTATCGAAAGCCCGGCATGCAACCCGTATTCCACCGAAGATCTTGCGAACGGCGGCAACGGATATCTGCCGATTACACTGCAGTACCGCCCGTATACGGCGAAAAAAGCGCGTGAGGTGAGCATTGCCGGCGGTGATTTCCGCGAGAATTTCACGAACCGCAGCTATCTTGGAAAGACAAACACTGCCTACAACGAGGCTGATCTCGACAATATTCTCGAATGCCGCCGCGCGATGGGCGACAAGCCGGTGATCGTCTGCGCAACCGTCAACAACCCGATGGTGATGCATGAATTTGAAGCCGAAGCCGATGCGATCGTCGCAGAGTTCGGTGTTTCGAGAGCCGCTGTGCTCGACGTTGTCTTCGGCGGTTACAACCCGACCGGCCGTCTGCCGATCCAGATGCCGAAGGATATGGATGCGGTTGAGGAGCAGAGTGAGGACCGTGCGTTGGATATGGAAACCTATATTGACAGCGAAGGACATAACTATGACTACGGTTATGGCATGAATTACGAAGGCGTTCTTCCTGCATGGAAAAAGTAAAAGAATAACAGAAAACCTGATCGGCACCGGGACCGCGTGTGTTTCGGTGCCGATATTGGAAACAAAAGACAGAATAAGGAGGACTTAAAAAGAGATGATTGTTCCAAAATATTTCGAAGATTTCGATCACCTGCATGTGAATACCATGCCGAACCGTGCCTACTACATTCCGGCATCCCGCCGCATGGAGGATCTGGTGGAGAACCGGGAGGCGTCGGACCGCTTTTTCCTGCTTTCCGGCGACTGGAAATTCCGCTATTTTACCAGTGTTTACGATGTAAAAGAGGAGTTTTTCGCAGAAGGATACGACACTTCTGCATTCGAGACGATTCCGGTGCCGTCCGTCTGGCAGAATTATGGCCATGACCACCATCAGTATACGAATGTCCGCTACCCGTTCCCGGTGGATCCGCCGTATGTGCCGTATGAGAACCCGTGCGGTGCGTACGTGAGAACGTTCGAGTGGAAAAAACAGGAGGAAGCACCGAGGGAATTCCTGAATTTTGAGGGCGTGGATTCCTGTTTCTACGTGTGGATGAACGGCAGCTTCGTCGGCTACAGCCAGGTGTCTCATTCTACGAGTGAATTTGATGTAACAGACTTCTTAAAAGATGGCACCAACATCATCGCCGTACTGGTGCTGAAATGGTGCGATGGAAGCTATCTCGAGGATCAGGACAAATTCCGCATGAGCGGCATTTTCCGCGATGTTTATCTGCTTGCAAGACCAGAAAAAGGCATCCGCGATTACTTTGTAAAGGCAGCGCCGGACGCATCGTACCAGAATGGAGAAGTTTCGATTGCGATTACCTGGAATGACGGGGAACCGCAGGAAGGAACGGCAAAGCTGTTTGATGCAGAAAATCATCTTGTGGCAGAGGCAGCGTTTGGCGGCGATACGGTTCAGATGCATGTAAAAGATGCACATCTGTGGAATGCCGAGGAGCCGTATCTGTATACGCTGGTGCTGGAGACGGCGGGTGAGGTGATCACTGATCATGTCGGCATCCGTGAGATCCACGCGAAGGACGGTGTGCTGTACCTGAACGGCGTGAAGATCAAATTCCACGGAACAAACCGCCACGACAGCGATCCGGTGACGGGATTTGCAATCAGCCTTGCACAGATCAAAAAAGATCTGAAGGTAATGAAAGAGCACAACATCAATGCGATCCGGACCAGCCATTACCCGAATGCGCCGTACTGTTATCAGCTTTATGACCGTCTCGGTTTTTATGTCATCGATGAGGCGGACAATGAGAGCCACGGCACAGAGGCAATTTATGCGGATTACACGAGCTGGGAAGAGTATGCGAAGAACTGGAATAAACTAATTGCGAACAATCCGGTATTTACCGAGGCAACCGTAGACCGCACACAGCGTTGCGTGGAGCGCGATAAAAACCGCCCGAGCGTTGTCATCTGGTCGATGGGAAATGAGTGCGCATACGGCTGTACCTTCGAGGCGGCCTTAAAGTGGACGAAGGAATTTGATTCGACGCGTCTGACGCACTATGAGTCGGCACGGTATGTGGATGATCCGAAGAAATACGATTACAGCAACCTCGACCTCTACAGCCGCATGTATCCATCACTCGAGGAGATCAAAAAAGAGCTGGTGGAGTACGGGGATAAGCCGTATATCATGTGCGAATACTGCCATGCGATGGGCAACGGCCCGGGAGATCTTGAAGACTACTTTGAACTGATCCACAGCGAGGAGAAGATGTGCGGCGGCTTTATCTGGGAGTGGTGCGACCACGCGATTGATATGGGAAAAACGATCGAGGGAAAGAAGATGTACGCGTACGGCGGCGACCACAACGAGTATCCGCACGACGGCAACTTCTGCATGGACGGACTTGTTTATCCGGACCGCACACCGCATACGGGACTGATGGAATTTAAAAACGTGTATCGTCCGGTGCGCGTGACGGGATATGATGCCGAAAAGGGTACACTGACCATCAAAAACTATATGAATTTTGTGAATCTGAAAGATTACGCTGTGCTCGGCTATGAGGTGCTTGTGGACGGCGAAGTGACGGAGAGCGGCAAGATTACAGATGAAGCACTGCTGGAGCTTGCGGCAGGCTGTGAGAAGACGATTCCGCTTGCCATTTCCGTGCCGGAGCAGGGAAAATGTGCGCTGAAGGTTACCTGGTATCAGAAACAGGCCACTGAGGTGCTGCCGGAGCAGTTCGAACTGGGATTTGAAGAAGTTCCGGTGAAAACGAAAGACAATCAGAACCAGAAGGCAAAAGAGATGATGAAGCGCCCGGAGGGAACGGCTTCGTTTGGATGGAAAGAGGACGATCATTATCTGACGGTATCGACGGAACAGTTCAGCTATACCTATAATAAGTTCACCGGCCTGTTCGAGGAAATGTGCTATGCCAACCAGAATCTGATCGACCGCCCGATGGAGCTGAACATCTGGCGTGCGCCGACAGACAATGACCGCAATATCAAGAATACCTGGATGCGTGCGCAGTATGACCGCACCGTGACGCGGGCGTATGAGACAACGGCAAAAGAAGAAAACGGCTGCGTGGAGATCGAGACAAGCTATTCGATTTCGTCTCCGGCTCTGCAGCGGATCCTTGCAGGTGTGATCAAATGGACAATTTACAGCGACGGAACGACCGATGTCCATGTAGAAGCAAAGAAAGACCCAGTATTCCCGGTTCTGCCGCGTTTTGGCCTGCGCCTGTTCCTGCCGGAATCGTTTGCAAAACTGACCTACTGCGGCCTCGGCCCGGTGGAGAGCTACGTGGATAAGCACCAGGCAAGCTATCACGGCGTTTTCCACAGCACACCGGCAGAACAGCAGGAGGACTATATCCGCCCGCAGGAGAACGGCAGCCACTACGACTGCGATTATGCAAGTCTTGCCAGTGATCGTGCGGTATTGACGGCAGTGGGCGAGAAAACCTTCTCATTCCAGGCATCTATTTACACGCAGGAGGAGCTGACCGCGAAAGCCCACAACTATGAGCTTCGGCCGTGCGGAAGCACTGTTTTCTGCATCGACTACCGCCAGGCCGGGATCGGATCGGCAAGCTGCGGACCGATGCTGCTGGAAAAATATCAGCTGAAAGAAACCGAAATCAGCTTCGATGTGCGGCTGAAACCGAAACTGCTGTAAAGTGTAGAATTTGAAAAATAAGAAAAGCGCTGTGCCCTCTCTCTGAAAGGTGAGGGAACGGCGCCTTTTTATATGATGTACAAAAAAGTCTTGATAAACCTATTGAATTACTATGAATACAGGATTATAATGGACGAAATTATAATTCAAATCTAATCCAGGTGATTCTGGAAAGAGAAAAGGGAAGGAGAAAATCAAGCATGAGTGAAATTACAAGAGATGAGGCATTTACGTTATTAAAAAAATACAACAAAGATCCCTTCCATATTCAGCATGCGCTTACCGTAGAGGCCGTGATGAAATGGTATGCAAGAGAGCTTGGCTATGGGGCAGAAGAGGAGCACTGGGGTATTGTCGGACTGCTGCATGACATTGATTTTGAGCTGTATCCGGCAGAGCACTGCCTGAAAGCACCGGAGCTTCTGCGGGAAGGCGGCGTGTCGGAAGATATCATTCATGGTGTCGTTTCCCATGGCTGCGGCATTACCATTGAGTGTGGCGTCACACTGGATGTGGAGCCGGTGCATGAGATGGAAAAAGTTCTGTTTGCAGCAGATGAGCTGACGGGACTGATCTGGGCAGCTGCGCTGATGCGGCCTTCGAAGAGCACAAAAGACATGGAACTGAAATCCCTGAAGAAAAAATATAAGAGCAAAGGCTTTGCGGCTGGATGTTCGCGGAAAGTCATTGAGCGGGGCGCCGAGCAGCTTGACTGGCCGCTGGAAAAAACTGCTGACTATGACAATGCAGGCCATGGCTGACAGCGAGGATGAGATCAAACGGGAAGTAGAAGCGGAGCAGAACGCATAAAAAACTGCCCGAATTTCAACAGAAAAAACTGGAATTCGGGCAGTTTTTTTATGCATGGCGCATCTTTTTCCCAGGCATTACCATTTCTTTTTTCGTCAGACGGTAAAATTCTACATGATTTCCAATGAATTTTTGAACCAGAGATACGGTTCGTCCCGTCATAAAAGCACAGAAGAAAGTTCCGATGCCGATTCCGTAAAGATGGTGAAGGATTACAAGGGACAGGATTACGGTCGTTGTCAGACAGGTGAGATCAAAGGTTGTCTTGATCTGGTTATACTTTTTATGCAGAAGTTCCGACAGATCCCGCGGAAAAATATCGGTCGGGACAATCGGCAGCAGGCAGTTGTTGGCGAGGCAGATGCCGAAGCACATCAGAAGAAATCCGGTGAAAAAGCAGACCACATTCAGCGACAGAACATTTGGCAGCAGGGTAACCCAGGTATTGTGTACATCGATCATTTTTCCGAATCCGATGCCGACAACAAAAGAAAACAGATAGCCGGGACAGAACGAACGCTTCAGGACCATCAGGGTGATGACAAGCAGCGTTTGAAAGATATAGTTCCACGTTCCGAAACTGAAAACTGGAAACGCTGTGCTGAGGATGAGCGGCACGGAGGAAATTGTTGAAATTCCAAATACGCTTTTTGACATCAGATCAATGGCAAGAGGGTTGATCAGAAGCACGATCAGAAGCGCCGCTTCGCCTGGAAGATGAAATTTTCTGGTATTCATGAGTAAAAATCCTTCTTTCCTGAGAATGAAATTACGTTAAGGTCTTGAAACTATGCTTATTATAGACACAGAAACCGATAAAAACAAATGATTATTTTGAATGAATTGATTCTAAAATTAAATGAAAAGTGGTATGATAGATGCAGAACAGGAAAAGAGGCTATCTATGAATATCGAGTATTTAAAATATTTTGCAGAGCTGGCAAAACTGCAGCACTACGGAAAAGCGGCAAAAGCGCTGAATATTTCCCAGCCGGGGCTCAGCCATGCGATCAAGACACTGGAGGACGAGTACGGTGTTCCGCTCTTCCAGAAAGAAGGACGAAACGTGAGCCTGAGCCGCTACGGAAAAGAATTGATGCAGGATGTCGAGGAGATTCTGGACGCATATCTTCGAATGGAGGAGCGGGCGGCAGGCCTTCGGACGGAAGAAAAGACAGTGCGGATCGGAACCGTATATCCGCTCGCGGCAGGAACAATACCACATATGCTGCGGGAATTCGGCGCGACCTTCCCGTTTATCATCTACAACCGCCTGACCCCAGAGATCGAGGAGGGTCTGCTGGATGGAAAATACGATATCGGCTTCTGCTCAGAATTGCTGAAATCCGAAGAACTCGAATATTATCCCCTCCGGGAATCTTACATCGCGGCCGCTGTCCCGGAAGGTCATCCGCTGGAGGGGAAAGAGAACATCACACTAAAAGAAGCAGCCAAGTATCCGCAGGTCATGTTTTCCAGGACGAGCGGCTTCCGCAGCCTCCAAGAGCAGATCTTCGCCGAACAGGGCATCCAGGTAAAACCCGTGTGTGAGGCCGAAGAAATCGAAGTCATCACCGGCCTTGTGGAAAATGGTTTTGGAATATCTATCCTCCCCTACATGGACATCGTCCGCCTCCATCACATCACCGCAATCCCGGTGCAGACCTCAAGCTGGAAATCAAAATTCTACATCGCCAGAAGAAAATACGGAATCCGCACAGCGCAGGAAGAGGCGTTTTTTCAGCATTGGAGGAAATGACGGGCAGGAAATTTTATGGTATAGTAAAACAAAATCTAAGTGAAAAAGGTGAGATACAAAATGATCAGTGAAAAAATTTTTGAGCTAATTCTTCGAAACGGCATGACCCAGAAAGAATTCTCCGAAGAAACCGGAATTTCCCAGAGCACCATCAGCGACTGGAAAAGAAAGGGCACGAATCCGTCGGCGGATAAAATACTGAAAATCTGCGAAGTGCTGAAGGTTACGCCGTATGAACTTCTGGGGGAGAATGAGACAGAGCGAAATGCGGGAAATCCGGAAATGAGCGCAGGAAATGAAACAGAAAAAATCATTTTGGAAGGCTTTCGGAATCTGTCAGACAGAAAAAAAGAACGAATCCTGGGATATCTGGCAGCATTGCAGGAGGATTAAGATGAAACAGAAACCATCCTATCTGCCAAAGAAATATAAGTATTCTGCCCGTTCCGGCAATCTGAAAGCGGAGGCAGTTGGGGGTTGTGAAACGGGGAGAAAGCAGTTTTTCCGGATTTTTTGAAGGAGATGTTGATTTTTTAAACCGCTTACAAAATCTAAACCGCTGTCTACGCCGCTGTTCGCCTATGCTGAGGTTTTCTGGTCATGGGTGATTGATGCGTATTTTATGCCGGCGCCGCAGTATCAGCTTGCGTTTTGCGAAGGGTATGAGGCGGAGGTGGAGAAATATTACGATTATGGAACAGTTTCACCGATGATTTACGGGGAAGGAGAACATCTGCTGAATCTGCTGGAGTTCTTTCGAAAATATCCTGACGGACAAAGTTCCATATTGATGACTACGTCAATTACTGCCAGATGTTCTACGACTAC
>ENA-OPYT01000128-OPYT01000128.1-human-gut-metagenome-genome-assembly--contig:-NODE-128-length-23875-cov-3.501684_pt1 | contig 23875 bp, 20 predicted proteins | sample MGYA00242636_ERZ504480 | MGnify/ENA primary metagenome ERZ504480 (study PRJEB26092, sample SAMD00036228) | human gut metagenome | host: Homo sapiens | study: EMG produced TPA metagenomics assembly of...
ATGCGGGTGCGTCCAAGCTTCAACGCGGTATGCCCTTCGATCGATACGCTGTGCGTGTAGTTCTCCAGCAAAATTTCCTGCCGGGACAGCATTTCCCTCGGGCTCAGGACGCCGTGGCGCTCAAAAACAGCCATCACATCCTTGTCGCTGTAGTGGGCAAGGGCGGCCACGGTGTCCTTGAGGTTCGGCAGCCCGCGCTTTTCAGCCTCGGCAAGCCACTCGTCGCTGTACCCGTTGCCGTCGAATACGATGGGCATGTGCTCCGCGAACAGTTTGGCGAGCAGGCTCTGGATGGCGGCGTTGAGCGGCGTCCCTTGGGCAAGCTCGGCTTCCAGCATGGAGGCGATGTCGTCCAGCGCGCAGGCCATGGCCGCATTCAGGGAAATATTTGCCGTGGCGATGTTTTGGGAGGAGCCGAGGGCGCGGAATTCAAACTTGTTGCCGGTGAACGCGAACGGGCTGGTCCGGTTGCGGTCGGACAGATCGCGCGGGATATCCGGCAACACGGAAACGCCTATCTGGAGCGGTTCCGAGCAGCCTCCGGCGGCCTCTTTCCCGTAGGCGATGGCACGGATGATCGCGGAGAGGCTGTCCCCGAGATATACGGACAACACGGCGGGCGGCGCTTCGTTGGCGCCCAGGCGGTGATCGTTGCTGGCCCCGATGATGCCGAGGCGCAGGTTGATGCCGTGCTTGTGCACGGCGCGCAGGACGGCGGCGAGGAAAATGAGGAACTGGGCGTTCTTCATCGGGGTTTCGCCGGGATTCAGCAGGTTGTGGCCGTCGGAATCGCACAGCGACCAGTTGTTGTGCTTGCCCGATCCGTTGACGCCCGCGAACGGCTTTTCGTGCAGCAGGCAAACGTAGCCATGCCTCCGGGCCGTACGGCGCATCACTTCCATCGTCAGCATGTTGTGGTCCGTGGCGATGTTCACGTCCTCGTATACGGGAGCGATCTCGAACTGACCGGGAGCCACTTCGTTGTGGCGGGTATGCGCGGGGATGCCGAGCGCGAAAAGGCGCTGCTCCACATCCTGCATGTAGGCCAGAACCCGGCTGGGGATGCTGCCGAAGTAGTGATCCTCCATTTCCTGCCCCTTGGCGGGCTTTGCGCCGTAAAGGGTGCGCCCGCACATCATGAGGTCGGGCCGCTGGACATAAAGGCGCCGATCGACAAGGAAATATTCCTGCTCGGAACCCACCATCGCCTGAACGCCGGTAGCCGTCGTATTGCCGAGCAGGCGAAGGATGCGCAGGGCCTGTGCGGAAACGGCCTCCACAGAGCGCATCAGCGGTGTTTTGCGGTCAAGGGCCTCACCCGTGTAGGAATAGAACACCGTGGGGATGTACAGCGTCTTGCGTCCGTACTCGTCGCCAAGCAGGAATACCGGCGAGGTAGGGTCCCACGCCGTGTAGCCGCGGGCCTCAAACGTCGAACGGATGCCGCCGGACGGGAAGGAAGAAGCGTCCGGCTCACCCTTGATGAGCATTTTCCCGGAAAACTCGCCGAACACCTGCCCGTCCGCCGTGGGAGACAGGAAGGCGTCGTGCTTTTCAGCCGTCAGCCCGGTCATGGGCTGGAACCAGTGGGTGTAATGCGTAGCGCCGTGTTCGAGAGCCCAATCCTTCATGGCTCCAGCGATGATGTCGGCATCGGCTGGATCGAGCGGGGTGCGATGGGTCATGGTCCGCATGAGGCGGTCATACACCTCACGCGGGAGGCGCTGACGCATGACGCGCGTGTTGAACACATCGCAGCCATACCCGTTGGCAAGAGCCTTGCCCTGCTCCGGAGCCGGAAGAGGCGCAACAGGCTGGGCGGTGGAAATATGATCAAGGGCTGTTTCACGGACGGTGGAACTCATGGGATCACTCCTCGAATAGGTTGATGCCCGGATAAAAGCAAAATCGGGGCCAACATATTCAAAGCGTGAGCGACGAACATGTCCGTTGTGTAACGGATTAAAATCACAAAGCTATCCCGTCTATACCCTGAGGTTGAATTCCAGATTTCCCTTCTTCCGGAGGAAAGGGATGAGGTGTGCATGAAAAAAATTCCACCTTTACGTAGAATTCATACATCCCTTTGATTTCATAGATTTTTCAATCGGAATTCCTTCCTTCATCCGCCAGCGTTCATTCCTTGAACGCTCAATCAAATTGAATTCCGTGGGGTTTTCTCCAAAAAGACCTTTTTGTAGGAAATACCTAGCAATCTACATTTTTGTAGATTGATGGCATTATGTCAGTGCAAAGCGCGCGGTTTTCCCAGAGAGACAAGGCATGTGTGGACGCTGTCTACTTCAACACAGCAAAACAGCAGATGGATAAAAGAGAATCTTTTTACAGGGCTGAGGGCTGAAGAGGCGGCATCATTTGCGGTCCGTTCTCCCCAATACCCTTCAGCATAAAAAAAGGAGGGAACCGAAGTTCCCTCCCGTGAATGGCATGAGGAGCGGTGGCTATTTCGCGTAGCCGACGGCCCGACGCTCACGGATGACCGTGACGCGGATCTGGCCGGGATAGGTAAGGTTTTCTTCAATCTTGCCGGTAATGCCCTTACAGAGCATGTACGTCTGATCGTCATCCACGTTTTCGGAATTGACCATGACGCGGATTTCGCGCCCGGCCTGAATGGCGTACGCTTTGGATACTCCGTCGAATTCGGAAGCGATGTTTTCCAAATCTTCAAGGCGCTTGACGTAGCTTTCCAAGAGTTCCTTACGCGCGCCGGGACGGGCCCCGGAAAGGGAGTCCGCGGCCTGCACCAGCACGGCCAGCGCGGTTTCAGGACGCTGATCCTCATGGTGCGCGGCGATGGCGTGCAGGATTTCCTTGCTTTCGTTGTACTTTTTGGCGAGATCCGCGCCGATGAGCGCGTGCGGGCCTTCGACCTCGTGGTCGACGGCCTTGCCGATGTCGTGCAGCAGACCGGCGCGCTTGGCTTTCTTGATGTCCATGCCGAGCTCGGCGGCCATCATGCCGCACAGGGCGGAAACTTCCAGCGAATGCTGGAGCACGTTCTGCGTGAAGCTGGTACGGTAGCGGAGCTGGCCCAGAAAGCGGACGAGTTCGGGATGGATGCCGTGCACGCCCGCGTCGAACGTGGCCTGTTCGCCCACTTCGCGGATCTGCACTTCAAGCTCCTGCTCGCATTTGTGGACAACATCCTCAATGCGGGCCGGATGGATGCGCCCGTCCTGAATGAGGCGCTCAAGGGCCATCTTGGCGACCTGGCGGCGCAGGGGGCTGTATGCGGACAGGATGACTGTTTCGGGAGTGTCGTCGATGATGAGATCAACGCCGGTAGCCGCTTCCAGAGCGCGGATGTTGCGCCCTTCACGGCCGATGATGCGGCCTTTCATGTCTTCGCTGGGCAGGGTCACGGCGGTGACGGTGTGTTCGCCCACATAGTCGCCCGCATAGCGCTGGATGGAACAGGCGATGATTTCCTTGGCCTTGCGGTCCGCGGTTTCGCGGGCTTCGGCCTCAATGAGGCGCATCATCTTGGCGGCCTCGTGGCGGGTGCGAGACTCGATTTCCGCAAAAAGCCGCTGCCGGGCCTCCTCGGCGGTCAGGCCGGAGACTTCCTGCAGACGGTGTTCCTGCTCATCGATGCGTTCGTTGAGCGTTTCCTCAAGCTCGGCAAGTTTCCGCTCCTTTTTGGAGAGGTCTTTTTCGACGCTCAGGAGTTCGTGTTCTTTTTCGGTCGCTTTTTCAAGCTTTTCCTCAAGCCGCTCGCCCTGCTCCTGAAGCTTGCGGTCGCGAGCTTTCAGCTCGCGCTCACGTTCCTTGAACTCGTGCTCAAGTTCGCGCTTCTGGTTGAACAGCTCGTCCTGGCCTTGAAGAAGGATTTCCTTCTTCTGCGCCTGAGCTTCCTTGCGGGATTCTTCGACTATGCGGGTCGCCAACTCGGTGGCGTCGCCAATCCGCTTGGCATTGAGGTGTTTATTGAGATAAAAGCCCACGCCCCCGCTGACGCATATCGCCGCGAGGACGCTCAAGGCAGTAAAAAATTCCATAAATCCCCTCCCTTTATAGTGTCGGGCCGAAGCCCGTTTATGCAATGTCATGAAGCTGCCGGCAGACAGCATCGTCCAAGACATGGGGAGGACATTCTGATGGGAAAAGAAGAAGACAACACGATCCGCACAATGGAAAAGACGGATCTGTATAAGCGGTGTCCCAGAACAGGACACCAGAAATGACCCCAGAGCGCCGTGTCAGAATACCGGTGCGGAACCTGGTCTCCCAGGGGGGAACCTTGGACAGATCTTTAGACTTCCCGACAAGTCGGGCATGCACACCAATCTCTCGCTCGGCTCCCAATTTCTAAGCTTGTGAGGTCAGCACCAATAGGCGGATCACGAACGCTCCAGGGAACATTTTGCCAACAAATTAATCCGTTTTCTCTATAAGCTCCAGCAAGTTGGCGAGGCGAGTCTCCACGCCGTCAAGCTGCTGCTGTGTTTGCAACAAGTCGTCTGCAACTCCCAAAACCAGAAGCGTCAGCAGTTTTTCCCTGCCGAACTGCCCTCCTTGGTTTTTCAATCTCTCATACTGCTTCTCGACGAAGGCCTGAGCCCGCTCGATACGGGCGGAATCAGCATCCGTACGGAAGGAAATGTCCATGCCGAGGACATTGAGCTGAAAGCTGTGCATACGGATATCGGCCGGTTACGCTTCGGCCGTAAACTCGCGAATCGTCGAGAGCAACGTGTCGATACGGCCGTTAATCTCTTCCTTAGTGTGCTGCTCCTGCTCCAAAGACTCCTTCAGAGTCTTGTTCTCCTCGTCGAGAGCGTTTACTTTTTCCTGCAAGGTCTTGTTTTCCTCGCGGAGGGTATCAATCTGGCCGAGAAGCTCAACCACACGGGTTTCCAAGAGATCAAAAAGTTCCATGCGAAGACTCTACTCTTTTTGCCGTTTCATGGCAAGATTGAGGGTGAGAAGAAAAGGGTACGATACAGTTTTCGCAAAGGCGGTCGCCGTGTCGGCGGAGGTGCCGGGGCCCACCTTTTCGGGAATACGCGCATCAAATCCGTTTGTCATAATCCGGAGATGTTCTTTTAGTAACGGAATATCCACAGTTCTTCAAGACGCTGGAAGCCTTGTTCCCACATTACCCGCCGAATACCCCTCCCCCGAGCGGCATCTCCCGGCGCAATTCTCTGATATAACCTCTGAAACGCACCTATTTGCGGTGCATATTCATTTGCTTGCCGCGCGCGACGGCCAGATCGCCGTCCGGCACGTCCTTCGTGATGACCGACCCCGCGCCCACGAGCGCCTCCGCGCCCACGGTGACCGGGGCCACCAGCGCGGTGTTGCTGCCGATGAACGCGTGCTCGCCGATGACGGTTTTATATTTATTCACGCCATCATAGTTGCAGGTGATCGTACCCGCTCCGATGTTCGCCCGCGCGCCGACCTCCGCATCCCCCAAATAGGTAAGGTGGTTGGCCTTGGCCCCTTCACAGAGGCGCGCCTTCTTCATTTCCACGAAGTTGCCCATATGCGCCCCGCGTTCCATTACCGCGCCGGGGCGGAGCCGCGCATACGGCCCCACGAGACAGTCCGGGCCGACCTCGGCATGGTCCATATGCGAGAAGGAATGCACCACCGCGCCGCTTTCCACGCGGCTGTCCCGGATCACGCAATGCGATTCGATGATCACGTCCGAGGCGATGTGCGTATGGCCGTACAGCTCGCAGGGGCCGAACAGTTCCGCGCCCGGCTCCACGGTTACGTACGGCCCCATGCGGACCATGTCCGGGCCGTGCATGGCCACGCCGGCAACCAGCCGTTCCTCCACGATGGCACGCCGCCGCAGTTCCTCGGATGCCGCCAGTTCGGCGGGATTGTTGATCCCGAGCAGGTTCGGGTCGCTGCCGCAGGACAGCCCGCGCACGACCATGCCTTCGGCCACGGCCATGCCCACAAGGTCGGTGATGTAATATTCGCCGCTCTTGTTCTCGTTGCCGAGCTTCGGGACAAGGCTTTCTACGGCTTCAAGGTTCAGCATGTAGATCCCGGCATTGATCTCGCCGGTCGGTTCCCCGTGGACGGCGACGTCGAAATCCTTCGCTTCCACGATGGCACGCAGTTCGCCGTTTTGACGGACGATGCGGCCATACGCGCCGGGGTTTTCCAGCGTCAGCGTCGCCACGGACACGTCCGCGCCTTCAGCATAAAACATGAAATCGCGCAGCGCATCCGTCGTGATCAGCGGTGTGTCCCCGTTGACCACAAGCACTTTCTTCATGCCCGCCCGCTTCAGTTCCGGCAGGGCGACCATCAGGGCGTGCCCGGTACCGAGCTGTTCCTTCTGCTCCACGAAACGCAGATCGCGGCCCGCAAACGCCGCCCGCACCATATCCGCCTCGTGCCCGATGACGGCCCATACCGCCTCGCCGAACAGGGGGCGCAGCGCTCCCGCCACATGCCCAAGCAACGGTTCGCCCAAAATAGTGTGCAGCACCTTGGGCTTCTTGGAGTGCATACGGGTACCCTTGCCCGCCGCGAGAATCAGGGCGCAGCAGGAAGAGGAAAGCGCGCTGGAATTGGACATCACATCACCTCATGCGTATCTTTCGCCCGGGGGCGGACCCCGCGCGGTATCGTCAAATGTTCCCGCCCTCGGGGCGGAGGCCGTCCATGCGGCGGCGTTGCCTTATACTACGCTACAACTCACGTGCTTTACAAGCTCCCACTCCCTGCGTTAGCAACCGTTCGAGACTACAACAACGCCTTTTCAGGACAGCATATGACCAGCAATACAGACTCTTCGGCCCTTGTCATTTTTTCCCGGCGGACAGGACTCCGCGACCTGCCTCGGATGGGCCCTCAACCGTTTCGATCGCGTCTTTACGGTTGGTTTCGACTACGGACAGCGGCATCATGTGGAAATGGAATGCCGCCGGAACGTACTGAACGCCGTCCGCTCGGACGCCTCCCTGCCCGCATCGTGGGCCGCCAGGCTCGGCGAGGACACCCTGCTCAGCCTCGGCCTGTTCAACCAGATCGGCGAAACGGCCATGACCAGCGACATGGAAATCGCGTTCAACGAGCAGGGCATCCCCAATACATTTGTGCCGGGCCGCAACCTCGTGTTCCTCACCGCCGCCGCCGCGCTGGCGTGGCGCAAAGGCATCCGGCATCTGGTGATGGGCGTCTGCGAAACCGATTTTTCCGGCTATCCCGACTGCCGCGACGACACCGTCAAAGCCATGCAAGTCGCCCTCAACCTCGGCATGGACGCCCGTTTCGTCGTGCATACCCCCCTGATGTGGCTGGACAAGGCCCGCACATGGACCCTCGCCGAGCAGGAAGGCGGCGCGCCTTTTGTGGAGTGTGTCCGTACCGTGACGCACACCTGCTATATCGGGGATCGCCGCGAACTGCACCCGTGGGGCTACGGCTGCGGCGAGTGCCCCGCCTGCAAGCTGCGCGAGCACGGATGGAAAGAGTATTCGGAAGGGAAATGAATGAATCGGGGAGGGGAGGGCACCCTTTTGAAAAAGGGCTGCCCTCCCCTTCCCTCCTAAAACGTTTGTAACGAAGGCCGGGCGGACATGGCGTCTATGCCTCTCAATAAAAATCGGCGGCGACTTGATTCATTTGAACTCAATGATGAAACCGCCGCCTTCATTTCGTAACAGAGCAGGAAAACATGGCATACCGGGTCAAGGAAATCTTCTACACGTTACAGGGCGAGGGCGCACAGGCCGGGCGTCCGGCGGTGTTCTGCCGCTTTTCCGGGTGCAACCTCTGGTCGGGCCGCCCCGAGGATCGGGCCACGGCGAAATGCCGGTTCTGCGACACGGATTTCGTCGGCGCGGACGCCGGGGTTTTCGCCACGGCTGAGGAACTGGCGCAAACCATCGCCGCCACCTTTCCTGTGCTTGATCCCCAAACCTACGGCGGGCGCAAGCCCTACATCGTATTCACGGGCGGCGAACCGGCCTTGCAGCTCACCCGCGAACTGATCTCCTACAATCCCGGACTCATCCTCAACGTGCAGTCTATCCTCTCCCGGCTCAAACAAGGGAAAACGACCGAAGATATTCCCGCGATTTTACAAGGTATCTTCCGACCTTCCGCACAGCCTTACCTGATCTCGTGGATGCAATACGATCCGCGCGAAGTGATCCGGCAGGTAAAACAGCCGGTCCTGATCGTCAATGGCGACAACGACATCCAGATATCCGCCGACAACGCCGAAGCTTTGGCCCAAGCCCGGCCCGACGCCGACAAGGTCATCATCGAAGGGATGACCCACCTGCTGAAACAGAGCGAAGTGACCGATCCTCAACGGCAAAAAACGACTATTTATATGGATGCTGCCGCGCCTGTTTCCGAAAAGTTAGTGACGGTCATGGCGGATTTCATCCGCCGGATATGACCTTCTGTCGGCACGGCGAAACGTCGGCCCCGCCCCGGGGATTCCGCGCCATCGCATGCCGCCCGGGGGATAATCATCTTTTCGACGACCGGGACCGAAAAATGCCCCGGCAATACGAATTGCCGCATTTTTAGGAGCCATTGCGTTTGATTTTCTGAAAGAAAAACCTACTTTTGTAAGTTGCCTCGGAATTTTAACGAAAACCTACATACGCAATGGAACAAACCAAACCCTCTCAATCTCTGCCCGACAACGCGTACCGCGAACTCAAACCGGGCGAAGAGTACGTCCCGATGATGCCGGCCGACGCCAAGCCGAAGGAGGTCACACCCTATTCGGTCACGATGGGCCTGCTGATGGCCGTTCTCTTCTCCGCCGCCGCAGCCTATCTGGGCCTGCGCATCGGCCAGGTATTCGAAGCGGCCATCCCGATCGCCATCATCGCCGTAGGCGTCGGAAACATGCTGGGCAAAAAAAGCATGCTGGGACAGAACGTCATCATACAGTCGATCGGCGCCTCGTCGGGCATCATCGTCGCCGGAGCGATCTTCACCCTGCCGGCGCTCTACATCCTCGGTTTGGAAACCGCATTCTACAAAGTATTCCTCTCGTCGGTACTGGGCGGTATCCTGGGCATCGTGCTGCTCATCCCCTTCCGCAAATATTTCGTCAAGGAGATGCACGGCAAGTACCCCTTCCCGGAGGCGACGGCCACGACCGAAGTGCTCGTATCGGGCGAAAAAGGCGGCAATCAGGCCAAGCTGCTGGCCGTAGCCGGACTGGTGGGCGGTCTGTACGACTTCGCAGCGAGTACCTTCGGCCTCTGGACGGAAGAGATCTCGACCCGCATGACGGCTTGGGGCACCCTCTGCGCCGATAAGTTCAAAACCCTGCTCAAAGTCAATACGAGTGCTGCGGTGCTCGGCCTGGGTTACATCATCGGACTGAAATATTCGGCCATCATCGCCGCCGGTTCGTTCCTGATCTGGCTGCTCGTCGTTCCGGTGGTCGGTTCGACCGCCACGGGCGCAGGCATGTCCCCCGAAGAGCTGTACCAGACCTTCGGTCGTCCGCTGGGTATCGGCGGAATCGCCATGGCCGGGCTTATCGGCATCATCCGTCAGAGCGGCATCATCAAACAGGCGATGGGGCTCGCCGTCAGCGAGTTTTCGGGCAAGAAAAAAGCCGAAACGAACGTACCGCGCACCCAGCGCGACCTGACCATGCGCACGATTCTCACTACGTTGATCGCGGCGCTCGCCACCACCTTCTTCTTTTTCCAGTTCGGCATTCTGGGCAACTGGGGGCAGACGGCCGTGGCGCTACTAATCGTCTTCGTCATCTCGTTCCTTTTCACGACGGTCGCAGCCAACGCCATCGCCATCGTCGGCAGCAACCCCGTTTCGGGTATGACCCTCATGACGCTGATCCTCGCGTCGCTGGTACTCGTAAGCATCGGCCTGAACGGTACGGCCGGCATGACCGCCGCACTGATCATCGGCGGCGTGGTCTGCACGGCCCTCTCGACCGCCGGCGGCTTCATCACCGACCTGAAGATCGGCTACTGGATCGGCACCACGCCGAAAAAACAGGAGAGCTGGAAATTCCTCGGCGTCTTCGTTTCGGCCGCTACCGTCGCAGGCGTGATGATTATTCTGAACAAAACCTACGGCTTCGGCCCCGGCAGCCCGCTGGAAGCTCCGCAGGCCAATGCCATGGCCGCCGTGATCCAACCCCTGATGCAGGGCGGAACGGCTCCCTGGGTACTCTATTTCTGCGGCGCAGTCCTCGCGCTGGTACTCACCGGCATCGGTATTCCGGCCCTTCCATTCGCACTGGGCATGTTCCTGCCCCTGCAGCTCAATCTTCCGCTGCTGATCGGCGGTCTGATCGCCTGGTTCGTATCGACCCGATCGAAAGATCAGGCGCTCAACAAGGCACGTATGAGCCAGGGTACGCTCATCGCGTCGGGCTTCATCGCAGGCGGCGCCCTGATGGGCGTAGTGGGAGCGATCCTGAAATTCGCCGACGTGGACTGGAAACTCACGCAGTGGAACAGTTCGAACGCAGCCTCGTGGGTAGGTCTGGGCATGTATCTGGCGCTTATCATCTATTTCGCCGTACATTCGCTCCGCGCTAAAAAGGAAGAATAAAAAATCAACGATATATACTATGGAACTCAAAGACAGATTTCTGAAATACGTTTCGTTCGACACCCAGAGCGACGAGTCGAGCGAAACTTTCCCCTCGACCGCGAAACAGCGGGTGCTGCTCGATTATCTGGCCGAAGAGATGAAGGCCCTGGGCCTCACCGAGGTCACGGTGGACAAGTACGGCTACGCCATGGGTACGATCCCCGCGACGCCCGGCTGCGAAAAAGCCCCCGTCATCGGATTCATCGCCCACGTGGACACCGCACCCGATATGAGCGGCGCCGACGTGAAACCGCACGTCATAGAGAATTACGACGGCAAGGACATCCGGCTGAACGCCGGCGTGACGATGAAAGTCGCGGACTTTCCGGAGCTGAGCTTCTTCAAGGGACATACGCTGATCCACACGGACGGCACGACGCTGCTGGGCGCCGACGACAAGGCGGGCGTGGCGGAGATCATGACCGCTGCGGAATATCTGCTCGCACATCCGGAGCTCCGGCACGGTAAGATCCGCATCGGCTTCACCCCCGACGAAGAGATCGGCCGGGGCGTGGACTTCTTCGACGTCAAGGCCTTCGGCGCCGACTTCGCCTACACGATGGACGGCGGCTTCGAGGGGGAACTCGAATACGAGAACTTCAACGCCGCGAGCGCCAAGATCGAGATCCAGGGCCGCAACGTCCACCCGGGCTACGCCAAAGACAAGATGATCAACGCCATTCAGGTAGCATGCGAGCTGAACGCCCTACTGCCGGCCTGGGAGCGACCCGAACACACCGAAGGCTACGACGGCTTCTACCACTGTATCGCCCTCAACGGTACGGTCGATCAGGCGCAGATCAGCTACATCGTCCGCGACCACGACAGCGCCCGTTTCGAAGCCCGCAAGAACTACATGCAGGAGTGCGTCGATCTGCTCGTCCGCAAATACGGCGAAGGGGTGCTGACCCTCACGCTCAAGGATTCGTACTACAACATGCGCAAGATGGTCGAACCGCACCCGCAGGTGATCGACAAGGCGATCGAGGCGATGAAAATGGCGGGGGTCGAACCGCTCGTGAAGCCCATCCGAGGCGGCACGGACGGCGCACGGCTCTCCTTCATGGGACTCCCCTGCCCCAACATCTTCACCGGCGGCATGAATTTCCACGGCCGTTACGAATATTGCTCGCTGACGACCATGCACAAAGCCATGCAGGTAATCCTGAACCTGGCCCAGCTCTGGACAAAATAAAAATATTGCACAACAAGCGTTTTCGACAGGCGGACACGAAGCCGAATCCGTTCGGACCATGCCGAGCGAAAAAAACGCAAAAAAACAAACCGAGAGTTTTTCCGATACCCGGACCGTACGAAGATGTTCGATACGCTTCGGGACAGAAAACGAAAAAAATAAACCGGCAAAAATCGTATGAACAGATTTGGTTTTCTGAAAGTAGCGGCGGCAGTTCCCCATGTACGGATCGCCGATTGCGACTATAACGCCCAACATATCACCGAATTGATCCGCAAGGGCGCCGACCGGGGAGCGAGCATCATCCTCTTCCCGGAACTCTGCATCACCTCCTATACCTGCGGCGATCTGATCCAGCAACCCGCCTTGCTCCATGCGGCGGAACAGGCCTTGGGCTATATCCTCGCCCAGACCCGCGAACTGCCCATCGTCGCCATCGTCGGTATGCCCGTCACTTACGGCAATGCCCTCTACAACTGCGCGGTAGTTTTCGCTCAGGGACGTATTCACGGCGTGGTCCCCAAGACATATATTCCCAATTACTCGGAATTTTACGAGGCCCGCTGCTTCATGTCGGGCGAAGAGATCGGCCTGGCCACGATCCGGATGTGCGGCCAGGATACCGACTTCGGCCGCAACATGCTTTTCAACATCGGAGGCGTGAAGTTCGGCGTGGAAATCTGCGAGGATATGTGGGTTCCGGCCGCCCCGTCGCTGCATCAGGCAGTGGACGGCGCCCAGATACTTTTCAACCTCTCGGCATCGCCCGAAGTGCTGGGCAAGCACAACTACCTGCTCACGCTGGTCAAATCGCAATCGGCCCGGACCCAGTCGGCCTACATCTACTGTTCAGCCGGCTACGGAGAATCTTCGACCGACCTGGTATTCGGCGGCAACGGCCTGATCGTCGAGAGCGGCCGGATGCTGCGGCGCACCGAACGGTTTTCGACCGAGGAACAGTTGATCGTCGCGGACATAGACACCGAAAAGCTCCTCAACTCGCGCCGCCGTACCACGACTTTCGCGCCGCACCGTCCCGCCGAGCGCATCATCGTCGAAATTCCCCTGCCGGAAAACCCCGCGAACGTCACCCTCGACCGGGAGTTCAATTCCCATCCTTTCGTGCCGCAAACGCCCGAAGAGATGGACGAATCGGGTCGTGAAATCATCAACATTCAGACGATGGGCTGGCCCAGCGCCTGCAGCATACCGATTGCAAAAAGGTCGTCATCGGGGTTTCCGGCGGCTTGGACTCCACACTGGCCCTACTGATCGCCGTGCGGACTTTCGATCGCCTCGGGCTCGACCGCAAAGGCATCATCGGCGTCACAATGCCCGGATTCGGCACCAGCAACCGCACCTACCGCAACTCGATCGCCCTGATGCGCTGCCTGGGCATCACTTCCCGCGAAATTTCCATCCGCAAAGCCTGCGAACAACACTTCGCCGATATCGGACTCAACCCCGAAGAACAATCTTCCGCCTACGAAAACGCCCAGGCCCGGGAGCGGACACAAATCCTGATGGACATCGCCAACATGGAGCACGGCATGGTCCTCGGCACGGGCGACCTGAGCGAACTGGCACTGGGCTGGGCGACCTACAATGGTGACCAGATGTCGATGTACGGTCTGAACGCCTCGCTGCCCAAAACCCTGATCCAGGTGCTTCTACGATGGATGGCCCAGGTATGTCAGGACGATGCGATCCGCGAGATCCTGCTCGACGTGGTCGCCACGCCGATCAGCCCCGAGCTGCTGCCGTCCGGCGAAGAGGGAGGAATCGCCCAGCACACCGAGAAGTTGGTAGGGCCTTACGAGTTGCACGACTTTTTCCTCTACCACTTCATCCAGAACGGTTACTCCCCGGCAAAAATCCTCTTCGCTGCGGAAACAGCGTTCGACGGACGCTACGACCGGGCGACGATCCTGCGCTGGATGCGGGTATTCTTCCAGCGATTCTTCTCGCAGCAGTTCAAACGCTCGGCCATGCCCGACGGTCCGAAAGTTGGCATCATCTCCCTCTCGCCGCGCGGCGACTGGCGCATGCCTTCGGACGCTACGGCAACCCTGTGGTTGCGGGAAATCGATCTTCTGATTCAGGAAAAATAAAAACCATTCGGATATGAAACGTACATTATGTCTGTCCGCCCTGTTCGTCGTATGCGCGACAATCGCTGTTTCGGGACAATCGATGAATGAAAAACTCCAGCAACTTTTAGGAGGGTAGTCACTCCGCGAAACAGGAAGAGGCCACACCGCCGACCTATCCGTCGGAAGAAGCGCTCCTCGGAGTCTGGACCTAGCCAGGCTCCCAGCATCGAATACAAGGGCGACGATATGTTCGCCTCGATCGCCGTAGCCGGATTGCAAGACCAGTTGGCGACCCATTACGTCAAGGCAGGCCTCGTGCCGGGACAGGGGACCGTTTCCTTCAAAAAACGCAACCGGCTCCACGCCTCTATGGGCGGACATGAGATCGACGGGACGTATAGCTACGATCCCGCCACCGGAACAGCCGCCATCACGCTGATCCAAGACGGGAAACAAGCCACCTTTCAAGGCTATCTCTCCCTGCGCGGCGAGGTGCTGACGCTCCAGTTCGATGCAGGCGATGCGCTCGAAGCCGTGCGGCACTCCTCTCCGGAATACGCTGCGAACGAGAAAATGCAGCAAATCGCCTCCGTCATGCAAAATTATCCCGGCATCATGCTGGGCGGACAGTTGAAAAAATAGCAACCCGTAATATTAAAACGGGGCTGTGTCGAAATGAAAATTTCAGGCACAACCCCTGAATAAGGAATGTCAGAATGGATGCAAGACAAGGCATTTGCGGGTAAGAGCGACAGGAATTTACTATCGTAAATGACTTTGCCGCATCCCGATAATAAAACAGCAGTGTGTCATAAAGACACACTGCCTTATTTTTCATAGATATTACCAGTTGAACAAACCGACGCCTGCGGCGACGATAAAACCAGTTGCGAATCCCACCGCCACTTGCGACAGCGTATGATACCCCAGTTTCAGCCGGGCGGAGCCGAGCGCACCGGCAGCGAGCAGGGCTGCGATAAACGCAGCGAAGAGTCCCCCGCCGCTGGCGATATTGATCAGAACGATAAAAGCCACGGCAGCACCCAACGCCGTCATATGCAGGCTGATCTTCCAATAAAAGCTGACAAAAAGACACACGGCGACACAACAGGCTCCCGCAAACATAAAACGGCTCAACATCTGCGCCGAAGGAATCCTCGCAATGGCGACGGCGCACAACGTATAGCAGGCGATCATAGCGAGCAGCGGGATGAAGCGTTCCTTGCGGTCGCTCAAATCCGCATCGCCGATCTTACGATACGACTTGAGCAGTGCGATCACCAAAACCGGAATGATCGTCGTAAAAAGCAGCGTCACCCAAATAAGGTATATCTTGACCTTGAGCGGATAAAGCGAATAGACCGTACCGGCCAGCAATAGCAGCGACACCATATAGAGCGGCACCAGGAACGGATGCAGCACAACGGAAACAGCCTTCGACAAACGCAAATACATCTTCTACGCGATTAAATCTGTTTACGGAGCCGTGCCACCGGAATACTCAACATCTCCCGATACTTGGCCACCGTACGACGTGCGATGCGGTACCCCTTCGAATTGAGGATATCCATCAATGTTTCATCGGTCAGAGGCTTGCGTTTATCCTCCTCGTCGATGCACTGCTGGAGGATATTCTTGATTTCATAGCTCGACACTTCCTCGCCGCTGTCGGTCTGCATCGCCTCCGAGAAGAGCGACTTGAGCAAAATGATGCCGAACTGGGTCTGTACATATTTGCTGTTCACCACGCGCGAAATGGTCGATACGTCCAACCCCGTGCGATCGGCGATATCCTTGAGGATCATCGGCCGCAACTTACTTTTGTTACCGTCCTTGAAATATTCCTGCTGGTAATCGAGAATCTCCTGCATCGTCCGCATCAGCGTATCGTGCCGCTGCTTGATCGCCGAAATGAACCACTTGGCCGAATCGATCTTGCTCTTGACGAACTGAATCGCCTCGCGGTCCTTCTCCTTGACCCGACCGTCGGAATCCACCATGCCCCGCATCATTTCGATATAACGATGATTGATTCTCGCTTCGGGAAGATTACCCGAATTGAGCGTCAGGTCGAAATGCCCTTCGTGGTAATCGAGGATGAAATCCGGCGTCACGTAAGGCGTCGTATCGGCCCCGCCTTCGGAGTAAAGGTTGCCCGGTTTGGGCGAAAGGCGGGTAATCTCTTCGATCGCCTCGCGGAATTCGTCCTCGGAAACCTGAAGCCGGGCCATCAGTTTTTCGTAATGCTTTTTGACAAACTCGTCGAAATAGCACTCCACGATCTTGCGGGCCAGCCGGCGGGAGCGGGTATTAAGATTCTCCTGATCCAATTGCAACAACAAACACTCCTGCAGGTTACGGGCACCTACACCGGTCGGTTCGAGTTCGTGGATAATCGACAGCAATCGTTCCAAGTGCTCGACCGAAACATCTACGCCCTGCGTGAAGGCGATGTCGTCGGCGATAGCTCCAAACTCCGGCGCAGATAGCCGTCCTCCTCGATACTGCCGACCAGATAAACGGCCAGACGCATATCCTGCTCCGAGAGATTGCGGTATCCCAACTGTTCGACCAGGTACTCCTGCAACGAACGTCCGCCCGCAAAGGGGGGGCCTGGCGCGGTTTATCGTCTTTCGAATAGTTGTTGATACGGCTCTTATAGGAAGGAGTTTCGTCTTCCCGGAGGTATTCCTCCACCGAAATCTGCTGCGGCTGCTCGTCCTCCGGAGTATGATCGTCTTCCTCCAACACGATGTTCTCCTCGATCTCCTGCTTGATCCGCTGCTCGAGCTGCATGGTCGGCAACTCCAACAATTTGATCATCTGAATCTGCTGGGGTGATAATTTCTGTTGCAGGGACAATACCTGCTTTTGATTGATCATGCTCATACTTGTCTCCTCCCAATTATTAACTTCGAAATTAGTAATCGGCTTCTTCTTTTGGCAAAATAAAATATTGCAGTTCGTGATAAAAGTATTATCAGGAACGGCTGAAAACGGGTTAATAGATAAATGGTCCGGATTTAATTAAAATTCCGCATTCTTGGGCGTACGGGGGAAGGGAATCACATCGCGGATGTTACCCATACCCGTCACGAAGAGCAGCAGGCGCTCGAACCCGAGTCCGAAACCGGAATGAGGAGCCGATCCCCAACGACGGGTGTCGAGATACCACCAGAGTTCTTTCTCGTTCATACCCAGTTCGTGTACACGGGCCGAAAGTTTTTCGTAGTCGGCCTCGCGCTCCGAACCGCCGATAATCTCGCCGATCTTCGGGAACAGCACGTCCATCGCACGGACGGTCTTTCCATCCTCGTTCTGCTTCATGTAGAAAGCCTTGATCTGCTTCGGATAGTTGATAAGGATCACCGGACGCTTGAAGTGCTCCTCGACCAGATAGCGTTCGTGTTCCGACTGCAAGTCGCACCCCCAGTCGCAGGGGAATTCGAACTTGCGGCCCGAAGCCTTGAGAATCTCCACGCCCTCGGTATAATCCAGCCGCTTGAATTCGTGGTTCAACACGAAGTTGAGCCGCTCGATCAAACCGTTGTCCCACATCTTGTTCATGAACTCCAGATCCTCGCGGCAGTTCTCCAACGCGTAGCGGATCAGGTATTTCAGGAAATCCTCGGCCAGCTCCATGTTGTCCTCCAGCTCGTAAAAGGCCATTTCCGGCTCGATCATCCAGAACTCGGAGAGGTGGCGCGGCGTATTGGAGTTTTCGGCACGGAACGTCGGGCCGAAAGTATAGATCTGCCCCAGCGACAAAGCTCCCAACTCGCCTTCGAGCTGGCCGGACACGGTCAGGCTGCACGGACGGCCGAAAAAGTCCTGCGAATAGTCCACGGCCCCCTCTTCGGTTTTGGGCAGGTTGTTCAGATCGAGCGTCGTCACCTGGAACATCGCCCCGGCGCCTTCGCAGTCCGAAGCGGTGATCAGCGGCGTATGCAGGTAATAGAAACCTTTGTCGTTAAAATATTTATGTATCGCATAGGCCATCGCGTGACGGATGCGAAAAATCGCACCGAACGTGTTGGTACGGGGACGCAGATAAGCGATGTCGCGCAGGAATTCGAGCGAATGTCCCTTCTTCTGCAAAGGATAGGTTTCGGGATCCGCCGTACCGTATATCTCGATCTTCTCGGCCTGCACCTCGACGCCCTGTCCCGCACCGCACGAAGCGACCAGGCGTCCGTCCACACGCAGACAGGCTCCGGTAGTCACCTTACGGAGCAGCTCCTCGTCGAATTTCGCCAGATCGACCACAACCTGCATATTCGCCACACACGATCCGTCGTTCAGGGCGATGAAAGCCACGTTCTTATTTCCACGTTTGGTTCTGACCCAACCTTTCACAACGACCTCGGCGTCCGTCGCCGGCGACTGCAGCAATTCTGCGATTCTCAAGCTTTTCATACGTTCGGTAATTTCTTCTTGTTTTTACTCATTCTTAAAGATAGACAAAGATAGGATATATTTGTGATTTGTCAAAAAAAAGGTACCTTTGTCAATCGCATTATAGTACAATTCCGCCATGAAACGAATTTTCCTCGCAATCGCCGTCCTGTGTTACACCGGGGCCGTTTACGGACAAGACGGGGGACGCATCCACCGTTCCGAATTCGTCCCGTTCGACACCCGCGAAGACGCCGATGCGCTCAACCGGAAAAACACCGACAAATACCTGGTTTTCGCCCCCGGACTTCTGAACGACGGGGAAGAGGTGCTCGGAATCGGGAATGTGGTCAATCTTCCGAACGGTTGGTTCGACTCGTTCATCTACCTCCATCTCGAAAACACGGGCACGGCCTACACGCTCCGCGTCAATGACCGCACCGTAGCCGTGGTCGAAGACCCTTTCGCTCCGGCCGACTTCGACCTTACCCCCTACGTCAAACAGGGCGATAACCTCATTTTACTGGAACTGCACGAAAGTAATACGCCCGAATTGCAAAAAGGTTTCACTCCGACCCCGGTAAAACCGTTTACCAACAGTTATCTTTTCGCCCAGGAGAAACGCAGCATACGCGATTTCAACGTAGCGCTGATCCCCGATTCGACCCGCAAATTCGGCGTGCTCGACCTGGAGGTGATCGTGCAGAACGGCTACAACTACGAGGAACCGATCACCGTCGGGTTCGACATTTACGCCCCCAACGGCAAGCTGCTCGATTTCAGCGTAAACGACATAACCGTTCCCGGACGCTCGCTCGACACGGTACGCTTCTCGCCCTACATTTATCACACCTACGAAAATAGCTGGGGAGCCAAAGGCGCCGCCCCGCTATACCGGGTCATGCTCTACACCAAACGCAAGGGAGTCTTCAAGGAGTACATCCCCCTCAAAGTAGGATTCGGAAAGACGGAGATGAAAGACGGGAAGATTACCCGTTTCGACAAACCTGTCACTATCGTTTCCGAAAGATACAACGCGGCAGCGGACGCCGCTGCCACGCGCAAAGAACTGCTGGCGCTCAAGAAAAAAGGGATCAATACCATCTGGCCCAATGCGCCTCAACCCTACTGGTTCTACAATCTGTGCGACGAACTGGGCCTCTTCGTGATCGATCAGGCCAATATCAACGCTCCGGAAAAGCGCGACGACCGCACCACAGGCGGCACACCGAGCAACGATCCGCGTCTTGCGGACGAATACCTCGAACGCGTGCGGAACATTGTACTACCGCTCCCGCAACCACACCTGCATCATCGGATTCGCTCTGGGCGGAGAGTCGGGCAACGGATATAATATGTACAAAGCCTATCAGTGGCTCAAGTCCGTGGGAACCTTTCGCGTCCCGTAATCTGCATCGATGCCGACGGAGAGTGGAATACGGACCTGGAAATAGTCCCCTGAAAACCGTAACGTACCCCGGCCGCACATTCGGCCGGAAACCGTCATGCCTGTTGGCGAATCGCCGGACGCAGAAACAACCTCTCGCCGTTCCGCCGCCAAAAGCCGCCGGCAGGACGACCATAAACCAACCAACGTGAACATCGAACTGATCGTAATCGGAAAAACGGACTCCAAGGAGATCGAATCGCTGCTGGCCATGTATGCCCGGCGAATCAATTTCTATTGCCGTTTCGCCGTCACAGTCCTGCCCGACGTAAAAAACACCAAGAACCTCTCGGCCAAACAGCAGCGCACGACCGAGGGCGCCAGCCTCCTGCGTCAGTTCGGCGACGGGGATTACGTGGTGCTGCTCGACGAACGGGGCGACGAATACCGTTCGATCGACTTCGCCTACTGGCTGCAAAAACGCATGGCGAGCGGCATCCGGCGGCTGGTCATGGTCATCGGCGGCCCCTACGGATTCTCCGACGAGGTATATGCACGGGCCGATACCAAACTGTCGCTCTCGAAGATGACCTTCTCGCACCAGATCGTGCGAGCCATCTTCGCCGAACAGATATATCGGGCTTTCACCATCCTGAACAACGAACCCTACCACCACGAATGAGCTGTCCCCCGACAAAACCGGCCATCGCCGTCATTACGCCCAACATCCTGATCGGGTTGGGCCTGCGGACGATTCTCGAAAAGGTAGGTCCTCCGGGAGAGATCGCCGTGTTCGACAGCTTCACCGAATTCATCGCTTCCGGACCGGAACGCTATTTCCACTATTTCGCCGCCATGCAGGTTTTCATGCGCCACCGCACCTTCTTCCTGGAAAACAGTCACAAGACGATCCTGCTGGGCAAAGGGTATTCGGCCCAGTTCGCCCGAATGCGCCAGATCGATATCTTCGGCGGCGAAGAACGGCTGGTACACGATCTGCTGTGCCTGCGCAGCGAAGCGCCTCGACCCGACCATGCCCTTCCCCGGCAGCACGGCACTCCGGCCGCCAACCTGCTCTCCGTACGCGAAACGGAAGTGCTGACGCTCATCGCTCAGGGTTTGCTGAACAAACAGATCGCCGACCGGCTGCAAATCGGGCTCACGACCGTCATCTCCCACCGCCGCAACATCATGCAGAAGCTCGGCGTACAGTCCGTCGCCGCACTCGTCATCTGCGCGGTCAGCATGGGCTACGTGGACGAAAGCGACATCCGCACTCCTCATAAATGAGGGTTGCAAAAACGATCGGAATATCGTTCCTTTGTCCTCGAACAATCGCGGTAAAAGCGAACGCGGCGCTCCGGCGAAATCGGAGAAAACCGACGGACTCTACGGTCTGCGCCGTTTTTGCCGTTCGAAACGATCCGATGATCCGCCAGGCGATCCATATCATCTTTCTGTCGGCGTGCATACTCCTGCACGCCATGAGCGTATGTGCCGCCCCTGCGTTGCCGGAAGACTCCACTCCGGTACTGGCGGACTCCGTTATCCAGGTGGAAGACATCCAGGTCACGGCCATCAAACAGGGCCTCAACCTGCGCAACCAACCCGTAACGGCTTCCGTAATCGGACGCACGGATCTGGAACGGCGGCACGTCGCAGCCCTGAAAGAGGTTTCGCAGGTGGTTCCTAACTTCCACACCCCGGACTACGGCTCGCGCATGACCTCTTCGATCTACATCCGGGGACTGGGCGCCCGCATCGACCAACCGGTGATGGGGCTCAACATCGACAACATCCCCTACCTGAACAAGGACGCCTACGACTTCGATTTGACGGACATCGAGCGGATCGAAGTGCTGCGCGGCCCCCAGAGCACGCTGTTCGGACGCAACACGATGGGCGGCGTAATAAACGTCTATACCCTGTCGCCCTTCACCTTCGAAGGAGTGCGGCTGGGCATGGAGTACGGCAGCGGCAACACGCAGAAATACCGGATTTCGACCTACTACAAAACCAGCGAACGGGTCGGCTTCTCGGTCGGAGCCTACTATTCCAAGACCGACGGCTTCTTCAAGAACCTCTATACCGGTGAAAAATGCGACTGGGAGAGAAGCGGCGGCGGCCGGTTCAAGGTACAGTACCGCAACCTGCACGGACTTCGTATCGACAACACCTTCTCGTTCGTCAAGCTGGAACAGGGCGGCTACCCTTACGCCTATGCCGAAACCGGCCAGATCGCTTACAACGACCCGAGCGATTACCGCCGCACGAACTTCAACGACGGACTGACGATCCGCTACGAAGGAGAGAAATTCTCCGTAGCGAGCATCACCAGCTATCAGTACCTCGACGACCGGATGAACCTCGACCAGGATTTCCTGCCGCTCTCCTATTTTACACTGACACAGGCCCGCCGGGAGCACGCCGTGACCGAAGACCTCGTGTTCCGCTCCCCCGACGACAAAGCCTACCGCTGGCTCCTCGGTGCCTTCGGCTTCTACCGCCATACCACCATGCACGCACCGGTGCTCTTCAAGGAGGACGGCATCCGCAACCTGATCCTCGATCGTTTCGAACCGCAGGGGATTCACGCCGAATGGGGCGAAGATACGTTCCTGCTCGACAGCCGCTTCCGCACGCCCGACTACGGAGCGGCCCTCTACCACGAATCCACCTACGACGCCGGCCGATGGCGCTTCACGGCAGGCCTGCGCGTTGATTTCGAGGCTTCGAAGCTCCACTACCGAAGCTATGCCGAAGCCACCTACACGACCCAAACACCCGACGGCACGAGCTATCCCCATGCTATTCTGGTCGATCAGCCGGGTACGCTCAAACAATCCTTCACGGAGATACTTCCCAAAATATCGGTGCTCTACCGGATGGGCAGCTCACGGCGTAACACGCTCTACGCCACCGTCAGCAAAGGCTACAAGGCCGGCGGATTCAATACCCAGATGTTCTCGGATGTCCTGCAGCAGCAAGTGATGAAACAGATGGGATTCGGCTCGCTCTACGACGTGGCCGACGTGGTGACCTACAAACCCGAGAAAAGCTGGAACTACGAGGTGGGTGCCCACCTCTCGACCCCTTCGCACAAGGTGCAGGCCGATCTGGCGCTCTTCTACATCGACTGCCGCGACCAGCAGCTCACGGTCTTCCCCGAAGGACAGGTCACGGGCCGTCTGATGACTAACGCCGGCCGCACGCGCAGCTTCGGCGGCGAAGCGTCGCTGCTGGCTACCCTCTGGCGAAACCTCGACCTGCAAGTCGCCTACGGCTACACCCGCGCCACGTTCGTCAAATTCGATACGGGCAAAGCCGACTACGCTGGCAACTTCATCCCCTACGCCCCGCAGCACACGCTCTACGCCGGAGCGTCCTATACGCTCCGCACGGGCTGGAACTGGCTCGAATACGTCATCTTCCGAGTGGCTGCCAACGGTGCGGGCCGAATCTACTGGAACGAAGCGAACACCTTCTCGCAACCCTTCTACGCCCTGCTGGAAGCCTCGATTCGCTTCGAACACCGCCACTGGGCCGTCGATGTCTGGGGACGCAACCTGACCGACACCCGCTACGATACATTCTATTTCATGTCGATCGGCAACTCGTTCCTGCAGCGGGGCCGGCCACGCACTTTCGGCGTTTCATTGAGCATCACCCTATAAAATTCCATACTATGAAAAAATTCTTCACGTTTCTCCTCCCCTTCTCCCTGCTCGCCTCGGCTGCTTTGAGCAGTTGCTCGGATGGCTGCACCGGCGATCCCGATCCTACCCCGGAACTCCCCGACGGGTATACGTATGCCACGGAAAACACCTCGATCAACGACGGAACCGTCACGGCCAACATGCTTTTCTTCGGCACCTCGACCGTCACGACGGTCGCCTCGGGCGCCACGTTCACCGACGGGAAAGCTCTCTTCGAACTGGTTGCCGACGGCGAAGGCAAGGTGCGAATCCTGATGCACGAAACCCGCTTCGCCGCCGAAATGCCCGCCCTCGAAATGGAAGTACCGGGTATTTCCTACACAGGCGAGGAAAAAAACCATTGACTTGAGCGCCGCCTCGGTCACACCGGAAATCAAGGGCACGCCCTTCGCCAAATACGTAATCACCAACCTCACGGGCGAGGCCGCAAGGACCGAGCTGACGGTTACCTTCACCTGCGCCGGCGCTTTCGATGTAAGCTATCAGGGAC